>ERZ808277.73-NODE-73-length-59337-cov-4.453308_pt1 | contig 59337 bp, 77 predicted proteins | sample MGYA00521240_ERZ808277 | MGnify/ENA primary metagenome ERZ808277 (study PRJEB31516, sample SAMN03275599) | gut metagenome | biome: mammalia-associated habitat; material: feces | host: Papio cynocephalus | place: Kenya | collected 2012-07-17 ... | reverse complement strand
TAATAGCTGCTTTTTCTTGAAGAACTTCGAAAAGTGTATAGCTTTTTCTCTTTCGGCTACTAAGTTTATTGTCTTCAACAGTCTTAGTAGCCGATGTGATATTTAGTTAATATTAATTAGACATGAACTTTACTAGAGGCTGGTGTCGCTCAATATAAAGGGAAAGGAGGTGATTCAGTGATATGTAACGATGCTGGGTATTACTTTATAAATAGATGGAGGTGATTTAATAGTGAGTAGTGATGTTTACTCAATGGTGCGTGGTATGAAAGAAATACTAGACAATATACACCACAGCACATACTTTGACAAGCATGGTATAGATGGCAGTGTCCGTAAATTTGCATCGATTGTTGGCATAAAAATTAATGATATGAGCGATGATGGTATTTATGAATTCATAAATAATAATATTATAGGTATAGTGGACGAATTCACAGATAAAGACACAATAGCATTGTTGAATGATATGATGTGCAACATAAATGCAACAGATGGGTCAACAAACAAGGGTGTAAAGACCTCATATTTTATTGACCTTATATCTAATATACTTACACATAATAAATACAGCATGATAAAATATATAATTGCATATAATGTAAGATATATAGATATAGATACAGATACAGATACAGATACAGATACAGATACAGATACAGATACAGAATCACAGACAATGTGTGCGTTAACACCAGTTATACGAGAATATGAGTCTAAGTATGGCATAAACAAGTTTTGTTATTATACTAATGATGGTGTTAGAATTGGTAAATACATTACAGATAATGTAGTGCCGATGATTGGTATGGCGCCAGAATTATTTAATGGCTTAATGGATATAATTACTGCCAGTCGTGATGATGCACTTGGATGTATAGTCAACATTATCTTATACTTAAATGCTAATAGCAATAATTACAAACAAAATAAATTAATGAAAAAGGAGAATAACGGGTATGTTTGGTGATTTAGGAGATATGTTAACAATATGATGCCAAGAAGAGTGGGTAGTGATGAAGTTGCTATTATGATGGACGGTAATATTGCAATCAAAAGAAAGAATGGCGATTATGTCGCATATAACAAGGTTACTGGAAGAATATTTAACGCAAAGAAAATGGTTATTGCGTCTGAAAAGATATCTAGTTTTATGTTCTTAATGTCTACTGCAAGCAAATATGCTTACTGAGGGAGATATAATCAGTAGCAATGGTTGCTATTACTATGTTAAGAAATGTGGTAGTAGTGGGATTAGAGCAATAAACTTATCAAGAGGAACAAATAGCACAATAACAGATGAAGATAACATCTTTGGAATGCCAACATACATGAAACTTGTATCAATGTTTGGAGGAATGCAATGTGCTGGATTTAATGGAATGAATCCAATGATGATGACAATGTGTGATAATGACAGCAAAGAGTTTGACCCAATGATGATGATGGTAATGTGTGGAATGTTTAATGGAAACAACGGAATGTTTGGTACTAATATGGTACAGCAACAATTCCAGCCACAACAGAACTGTGCTAATACAGATGAAACTATTGAAGAATAAGAACTTTATGGAAATCTTGGGGGCAACAATACAGTATATGAAAGCCCTCAAGGGTAACTATAAACAAACAATTTAAAAGGAGGAACTAATAATGTCAGATTTAGTAAGAAGTAACAAAGTAACAGCATATTGGAAAGGTGAGGGTGTTGCAGTAGGAGTTTTCTACAAGACACATGACAAATTAAAAGAAGTTTTATCAACAGATGCAGAGGTTGCAACAGCTGGATTTACAATGCCAGAGGGTACTGAAGAACAGCCAGTTACTGCTGGTGATAAATTAGCTGCATTTAAGAATTTCTTAATGGCAAATGCTTCAGCCTTTGGTATTCAGTATGACCCAGTTGACAGGAGAGCAGATGAATTCAAATTCCCTAACAAGTACAATAATGAGAATCTGCCTGAATATTCCAAGAAAATGGCAGAAAAAGCAATTGCCGATACAGTAGCTAGGGTAAACAACAATGTAGTACCTAGCTTAATTAAGAATGCTGGTCTTGCAGATGGTTCAGAGGTAAATTACGGTGTAGCTGATGAAGCAGAGATGAAGATTGAAGAGTCATACAACAACGGTAATATCAAGTATGCTACTGTTAAGTATGGTGTTGCATTACAGGTTGGAGAAAACACAGTAAATACTTCAATCACAGTTGAGGTAGTATCTGGTCAGTTGCGTAAACCAAGAGAATTGGCAGACGGTGTTGCATTAACACAGACTGGTGTAAAAGAATACCTTATCGAGAATGGATTGTTACCAAAGGTTGAAAAGCCAGCTAAGGAAGATACTGCAGATGAAGCTACATCTGAAGATGGTGCTACACAGGACACTGCAGAAGATGCATCAGTAAATGCTGAATAATTAAATATTGCAATATAATGTTATGGGTGGTAAGATTATTATCACCCATAATTTGTATATAAAAGGGAGAGATATTAATTGACAAGGCTCGTTCGATGTGGTATAATAGAAAGGTAAAGGGACAAAGAACAAAGGAGGATAAACATATGACAGAGGAATATATGATTGATTTATTGAAATTAGCACAAAGTGGTGACGATGTAGCTACAGATAATCTTATTGCGAACATAAGGGACAAGGAAATGAACAGACGAATTGGAAGATACTATCACAAGAATAGACAAGTTGATGATGATGATATCAGACAAGAGTTTCTAATTGGTGTAGCACTGGCGATACAGAAAGCAGACCTAGAAATAGGCGACCCAATTGAATATCTAATATCACAGGGTGTCTACAAGGTAAGGTCATATATGAGAAAGCATATAATGCAGAACACGACACAGATTTGCTTGGACTGTGGGTATGAGAGCAGACTTAATAAGATAGATGGTGAATACACATGTAAGAAATGTGGTGGACATAATATACAAACTAGAGAGACTAACGATTATGATGAAGTTGCACTAGAAATGACATGTACAGAAGAAGATGCGATATTGGATGCAATAGATGACATTGGTGCAGAGAAAATAATCGAGGGGTTTAGAAAGACACTAGACCCTAGCACAAAGGTTTATCACCTATTTGTACTATTATACGATGAAGATATCAATAGCAGTAATCCCGAAGTAAAGAATTACATATCGGAGATAGCAAAGAGGTGGAACACCTCACAAACATTGGTAGTACAGGTAAGAGAGAAATTACAGAGAAGACTACAGAGATATTGCGATGATATGAAGATTAGAATTGTTGATAATAAATTTGTTGTGGACTAAAGGGAGGACAAGCTTATGGATGGTAATGACAAGGGTTATAAAGACACAAAAGAGTTTATATGTACTGGTTGTGGCAAGACGATAATATTGACAAAATTCGCATCACAGAAAACATGTAAATGTGAAGAATGTAAAAAGAATGGAGTACCAATAAATCCAGATATTGTTGCAGAAGCACTTGCCAAGAATCCACCAAAGGAGAGAAAGAAGTCCAGTGGTTCATCAGCATCTAGAACAAAGATATGTAAGTGCATTGATTGTGGTGCTGACGTAGAAGTATCTAAGTTTATGTCTGCAGAAAAAGTACGATGTGATAAATGTAAGACAGAACAACATAGCAGAAGTATATCAGTGAACTATGAAGATGATGAGCAGATAAATATGGGTGCTGGTAGTATCACTAGGGCATCTAGGAGACATTATCCAAATGTGGGTATAATTGCAAATAGCAGATTAAGAAAGGTTAAGTGCCCAGCATGTGGGCACGAGCATATGGAAGTAATAAGAATACTCGATGGTTCTAGATTTGGGCTTATTATAAGTTATCAATGCCCATCATGCTTTATATTTGCCACATTCTCTGAGCAGCATAGAAGAATGATACACGATTATGAGATAGATGGATTGGTAAGATTTGATTATTGTGGCGCTAAGCTGGATTCATTATGTATGAAGTGGTTAGATAGTAGTAGAATGGCTAATGCATTATCGATACTTATTAAGACGTGTAGAGAGAACAATATGAACATTGACGATGTGGTGTGTAATATAGAAGATAATATACCACCATACATGTCAGAGAATGAGAAGCCAGTACCAGTTGGCTTCACGATACCACCAAGAGATGTATGGATTAAGACAATAGATGATACGATAAATACACTTGAAGTACCACTAGGTGCAATCGAAGACGAATACATTTCAATCAGTGCAGATGATGCAAGATTGATTGTAGATAAATTAAAACAATTATTAAAAGGAGGACAAGTTGATGAATAATTATGAGAAATGCAATGGATGTCCATATTATCATGGCGAGATTGGGTGTATGAAAGGTGAAGAAGATATACCAGATAATATGGAAATGAAATGTAGAGAGGATGGATGTGCAGATGTGTAAGAATAATTGTGGTAAATGTACAGGTGGCTGTAGTGATTGTCAGCATAATACTAGAGGTTTCGAAAAGGATAATATCGGTTTAGAGATATTTCGGAATCGTTCAGAAATGGAGGCACAGATTACATTAAAAGACACTGGTGAGGTAGTAGATAGAGTACCAGTAAGATGGAAGAAGAGAAATGGCAAACTCGATTACTTATCAGTATCGAAGATGCAGTCATATGAGCAATGTCCAGCATGCTTCTATCATGAATATCTGTCGGAAGAAACAGCACATGTTGATAATGCAAATTACTTCACTAAGTTTGGCAGTATCTTACACGAAGTTGTAGAAAAGGTAATGAGAACATACAGAGATACTGGTATAATTCTTAATACAGAGACAGTATTCAATGAAGTATGGGAGAAATACGACTTAACTGGGTTTGACTCATATGAGGAAGCAAAGTCATTAGCTGTAAATTATTTCAAACGTAATGACCCAGCAGATAGACCTGAACGACCAGTAATTATCGAAGAAGAATGGCGAGGAGAACTCGGTGGTTGTACATTCGGTATGATGATTGACTATGCTGGTGTTAAGAAATCTAATGAGAGCATTGGATATCTGAGAGACTACAAGACGAATAGGATGCCATTCACCAATGCAGAGTTACAGAGTAGTCTACAGTTAAGAATCTACCAGATTATTCTTAGAAGGCATCTAATGCCAGATGTCAAAAGGTGGATTTCAGGATATGACCTATTCTACTATGGCTGGCAACAATGTAAGGAGTTCACAGAAGATGATTTGAAGAATGCAGAGGATTATGTAAATACAGTATATAATCAAATCACGAGTGACACAGTATGGGAGGAGAAATTGAATAACTACTGTGGATATCGTGAATGTAGACATAGCTGTGAGACATATCAGAAAGCACTTAAGATTGGTAAGGTAAGCGACTATAAATATGTAGTAGATAGTGATGTGGATTGGGTTGCACTAGAGCATGAACGTGAAGCAATGGCTGCATTGGAGAAAAATGCGAAGAATCGTAAGGCAGAATTAGACGGCTTAATGAAAGCACATATTGAGGATTGTGCATCTAAAGGAGGAAAGGTTATTATTGATGGCAAGGAATTGATGTTATATGCATCATCATCACCATATTTCAGATACGAAGATGTATACAGGGTATTGCTGACAGAAAATAAGCTTGATTTGTTAAATGGATTCTTAACAATTAAAGATGCAAAGGCATTCGCTAGGCTGTGCAATGCACAGGACACAAACTTAAGACTGCAGCTGGCTGGTTGTCAGTCTAATGGGTATTCGTCTCCATACATTACGAAGAAAAGGGGTTAACTATGAAAAAGTATAGACATCTTACTGCACCTATAATGATGTCAGTAATGATTATATCTACATTAACACCATCACATGGGTACACAGATGCCTATACTGATGGTAGAAGTGAAAGTATTAATGCGACGAAAACCAAAATGGTAGAAACATCAATTCCTACACCTACACCGTCACCAAGGATAACACCATTACCAGTAGTAACACAGACACCAATTATCACAAATACGCCAGTTCCAACACCATCGTACAATAAAGACGAGTTAAATTTATTAGCACACCTAATAAATGCAGAAGCTGGCAGTGATTGGTGCAAAGATGAAATGCTGTATTATGTCGGCAGTGTTGTGCTGAACAGGATGAAACATAAAGATTTCCCAAACACAATGCATGATGTTATATATCAGAAAGGACAGTATGCATGTGTTAGTAATGGACATATAGACAAAGAGCCAGCAGACAGATGCTGGGAAATAGCAGAAGATTTATTAATAAATGGAAGTGTACTGCCAGATAAGGTAATATTTCAGGCAGAGTTTAGACAAGGAATAGGAACATGGGTCGTAATACAAAACATGTACTTCTGTTATAATTAACAACTCTGTCCCACTGTGGTACTTAATGACCTCAGTGGGACAAGTCATATAAAGAGTGAAACAAATAAGAATGGAGGAAACAATTATGGTAACAGTAGTATTAGATTCACAGGCTGGGTCTTGTGGAAAAGGAAAATTTATTGGATATCTAGCGAAAGCAGATAATGCAGATGTGGCAATCAACAACTTTATGAGCAATGCTGGACACACATTCGTTAACAACAATGGGGACAAGGTAATGACACAACAGTTGCCAACATCACTTGTAAACCCTAATACATCACTGATAATTGGTCCAGGGAGTGCTATCACACCAGATATTCTGTTCGATGAAATGATTAAATATAGTAAAGACATCGGCAGTAGAAAGATAATAATCAATCCACGTGCTGTGGTAATTAAGCAGAAACACAGAGATACAGAGGAAAAGATACTTAGAAGTGGAAGTACATTCAAGGGTTGTGGTGCATCACAGGCAGACAAGGTAATGAGACAAGCAGAATTATTTGGAGATTTTTGGGAAAGATTTAAGTGTGGAAATACATCTGCAAATGAACTTGGGTCATATAAAATATATGCAAGGAAAACTGTGGAATATCTTGAGGAACACATCACAGTGATGGATACTATGATGTATGTAAATGATGCAATTGATAATGGCAAGTATGTTATTGTAGAGGGTTCACAGGGATGCGATTTGGATATTAATTACGGACTACCTTATCCAAATACAACAAGTAGACAATGCCATGCTGGGCAGCTGGTTGCAGACTGTGGTATTTCACCAAAGCTTGTTGATGAAATTGTAATGATTATGCGACCATATCCAATTCGTATCAGTAATGCAACAAATCTGACAAATAAAGATGGCAGTACACTTGTGGCATCAAGTGGTGGTTATGACGGTTCAGAAGAAATTACATGGGATATTGTAAGAGAAAGGTGTGGCGCACCAGCAGATATTGAGTTTGGAGAGATGACAACAGTAACCAAGAAAACACGAAGAGTGTTTGAAATGAATTGGGAAAGACTTAAGTATGTAACCAAGCTAAACAGACCAACAATGATTGCACTGAATTTTGTGCAATACATTGACTGGAATGCACTTGGATGTAAGAAATATGCAGACCTACCACAGAAAGTAAAGGATTTCATTGCAAAGGTAGAAGACGAAACTGGAGTGCCAGTAAAGCTGATTGGAACTGGTGCTGGCAACGATGATATCATTGATTTAAGATAGGAGGTAAATGGTAAATATGAAGAAATACATTGGAACAAAAATGATTGAAGCAGAACCTATGAGCATGGGTGAATATAATGAGTATCGTGGATGGAGTACCTCAGCAAATGAAAATCCAGCAGATGAAGGATATTTAGTGGAATATCGGGATGGGCATGAGAGTTGGAGTCCAAAGGAAGTTTTTGAAGAGGTATATAGAGAATATGATAATATGACATTCGGGCTTGCAATCGAGGCGATTAAAAATGGTCATAAAGTAGCACGTAATGGCTGGAATGGTAAAAATATGTTTATATTCTTAGCCAATACAATTGAATTTGAAACAAAGGCAGATTTATCTTCTTGTGAGCAGCTAAGTGGAGAGTTGACACTTCCTAGCATTATTATGAAAACAGCAAACGATAAATTTGTTGTTGGCTGGCTGGCAAGCCAGACTGATATGTTAGCAGAAGACTGGACAATCGTAGAATAAGGAGGTAGAAATAAATGAGTAACATTGATATGAGTAAAACTGGGTCAGTAACAATACCAATTCAGCTATATGATAAGTTAAAAGCAGATAGTGACGAATTGGTAAGTATAAAGAATTGTAATCTCAAACTTGAAAATATATATTCGAACCATATGGTAATAAGACCAGATGGTGATTTCATTGAATATATTGATAAAGTGCTAAAGGCAAGATTCGACGAGCAGTTTGGAGATAAAGACATTAAGTATGATGGAATAACTGAATATAATCTCAGAGTAGCACAGTTTGAGAAAGAAGATGATGAAGATGGAAGTGGTGACGAAGCCTAAATATCATGCTGGTCAAATAATTGACCTGTCATATAGAAAATGTGACGACAAGCTACCAGATAGAATATATTAGTATGGTATATATGAAAGACGGTAGCAAACAATGGATGTATAAAGTAATGTCAGAAAGGGGTGGGATGGGTGTCGTTAATGAAGACTGGATTACCAAGAGGAAATCATCTAGAAAGTCGAAATGCTATAAGCATGGTGTTGTGGTATCAATGTATTCAAGAGGTTTTAGATTTTGTGGCAATTATGCTGGTAGCGATGTGAAAGATATAACGTCGGGTATAGAATCTGCAGAGTACATCAAGAATATTGTATTATTTGATGCGATTGATAGGGATGGCAATACTATTGATGGATACAAAGGAATGTGGATAAGATACAATATAAACATTAGCAGTGATGATTTCATAAACGATGCTTGTACAGTTATTAAATAACAAGATTATAGCGACATACAGATTTATTTGCTGGTGTCGCTTAATCAATATAAAGGGCGAAACACGACGATGTTTCCGTAACAAAGACGAATTTAAAGATTAAAGGAGGACGATATTATGTCATGGGACAACATTTTAGGAGAATCAAGTATTTTACCAAGTAATTCAGGAAGTGTAGACGAAGTAAAGTTTGAAAGTGGAAAATCGGCAAGGGTGAGGTTGTTACTGCCAGATGGTGCAGAGCCATATTCTTATCTTGAACATTGTCTCGAAGTAGAAACAATTGAGAATGGTCAACAGGTAAGAACATTCCGTACAATCAGATGTCCAAAGACATCAAAGAATCCGAATGCACCATGTAAGCTTTGCGATGGTCAGCAAGTAAGACGTAGGGTACGTCACGCATGTAATGTATTTGATTATGAAGCTGGCAAGGTTCAGAAGTTAAATGCTGGAGAACAGGTATTTAAGACGATTGCAACAACTAGAAAGATGGGTGTCGATATTCTCGGTGTTGACTGGGGTATCTTAAAAACTGGTACTGATAGAAACAGTACCAAATATACAGTTACGAATCTAGGTGCATCACAATTTGAATACAATCCTGAACAACATGGTGCACTATTCAATATTGAAGCAGATTATCAGCCAGTAACAGAGGAAGAAATGAAGGCAATTGTTGAGAGTGCTGGAGGAGATTGGCAACAGCTTACAACACCACCAACACTGGTATATCCAACATTAGAAGATGCATTGAAACATGTAATGCCAAATGGCAAGTACAAGGGGCAGACAATGAAGCAGATTTGGGATGCTGACAAGAGTCCTAGAGGGTTTATTTCATTTTTAGCCACCAAATCTGATAGGCAATCTGAGGAAAAAGCTGCGGCACAGGTAATCTATGTACGGCTCGGTGGGGTGCACATTGATGGCGTACCAACCGATGATAGTGGTACAACATCATATACACAAGCACAGGTAACTACACCACAGCAGAGTACAGCATCCACAAATAGCGGAGTAACACCTCCACCAGCAGAGGAGAATAAACCAGTAAGCGAAGATAGACAGGCGAAGATTGCAGAAGTTAACAAGGTATTCTCAACTGACGAGAAATACGTTAAAGGTGGTTTCAATGTAATCATTGAAACACTTAAGAAGTTCGGCAATGGTAAATCAAATATTCAGGATTTCACAGATGCAGAATTAGATGCATTATTGGCTGGCTGTAAGCAAGGTTAATTTCGATAGACATAATAATTTCCATTTGAGGGCAGTAGAGATACTGCCTTCATTCATATTATACACCCTTTATCTGTTATTTACAAACAAAGAATAGGAGGTATAATTATGAGTAATGAAAAGCAGAAGAAGATAAACAGAAATAATCGTAAGAGAGGTGGTGCATTCGAGAAACGTGTGGCAGATTTCCTTGGGTTCGAAGTTGTACCATATAGTGGCTCTAATGCCAGATTCGGGTATGGCGATGTAAGAAATGACAAATGGCTGATTGAGTGCAAGAACATTAAGCTTGACGGAGATAAGCTAACAATAAAACAACTGTGGATTGAGAAGAATAGAGAACGTGCAGACGATGTAGGTAAGAGGTCATGTATTGCTTTTATGCCAGCTGGTAGAACAGACAAATTTATACTAATGGAATATGAAGATTATGCTGAATTTGGGTTAAAACCAGATTATTCAGTTGGTATCACAGCCAAGGTTCATAACACAAAGAACTTAATCTTCCATATGTCAGAGCAATATATAAAAGATGTAAGGAAAGGTATGACAGTTGAGATTGTGTTCAATAATATGTCATATTACTTAATGTCCATACAAACTTTTAAGGAGGTGATAAATAATGAATAAAGAGTGCGTTGATTGTGATAGTACATCAATGGAAATGTGTTTACTAGTAAGACACTGCCCGCATTTTATTAAACGCAGATTTAGTGAGATAGAGGATGTAAAGATGCATGTAGATTTGGACACCAAAATTGAGGTCATCGGCACACAATATAATTGTGAAGATATGATGGTTGACCTAGTAGAAGCATGTAAAGGATTTTATATAACAGATAATGATGGAAATATGTTCACATACGAAAGAGGATGCAAGTTTAAAGATGGTAATATAATAGACTGTTTCGTGCATCATGAATCTGATTGTATATTTATGGTATGCGAATGTAATGGAGTATATTTTATAGTATATTTTGAGGATTGGGAGAGGTTTAGTATAATCACATAAGAATTATCATTTTAATAAAAGGAGGCAAAAATAGAATGTGTAAAGTAGGCAAAGATTTTCCACGACCAGTGGTAATCGTAGGAAATGGTATAGGTACATGTCCAAACTGTGGTGCAGATATACATGGTAGAGGGACGATTGAGAGATGTCCAGTATGCAATCAAGCGATTGATTGGGATAATCACGTTAGATATAAGAAAGATAGTACAGGATTGAGTGGTGGTAGGTTATGGTAATTGAAGTTAATAATGTCTACGGCAAGATTGTTGACAGTTTGTCTATTGACCAGCTTGCAGTAATTCAGCAAGAATGCCAGTTTAAGATGGAAGGCTCTGAATATAAAGCCATAGCATTCAAAAAGAAAGGTGCAAATTGGGACGGATACAAAAGATTGTTTAACATACAAACAAGAAGATTCCCAATAGGGTTATTGTCTAGAATAGTAAGCATGCTAGAGAGATATGGGCTGGAGATTGATATAGTTGATAAGAGGATACATCTTAATGATGAATATCATTATCAAAAGGCTGAAAATGTTAACAACCCAAGAGATTATCAACAACAGGCGATATTAGCATCTGTAATTAATGGCAATGGCATATTAAAGGTGGCGACTGGCGGAGGGAAGACAACGATAGCTGGCAACACGATATGTGCATTGCAGAAGAAAACAATATTCATAGTACACACTAAAGACCTACTATACCAAGCAAAAGAAACATTTGAGAGAATGTATCCATATGAGGTAATTGGTCAAATCGGCGACGGTATAATTGATTATCAGAATATTACTGTCGCAACCATGCAGACACTGGCAATACTGGGTAATATCAAAGATGCAGAGAGGAAATCCAGATATGACGAGGAAAATGATTGCAAAGAGACAGAATTAACAGAGGCACAAATTAAGTCTGCACATTTTCATAAATATGCTATGACGGTGCAATGTATTATGATGGACGAGGTACAGATTGTTAGTAGCCAAACTGCACAGTCAGTAAGATTCTTATTCGAATCTGCAGACTATGCGTTTGGGTATTCAGCATCACCATGGAGAGATGATGGTAGTGACCTAGCAATCGAGGGTGCATTCGGTAGAAGAATAGTTGACATTACTGCATCTGAATTGATAAGAAGGGGATACTTAGTTAGACCAACAATAGAGGTTCATAACACAACATATGAATGTGATGATATATCTGGCAATTATACACAGATATACTCACGATATGTTGTAGAGAATTTGGAACGCAACTGTCAAGTAGCACAAGATGCTATATGTCAGTGGAAATCTGGTAAGAATACACTGATATTGGTAACACAGATTAAGCATGGAAACTTGATTGCAGACATTATCAAGAATAACTATGGTGAAGATGTTTCATTTATATCTGGTAAATCTAGTACCAAGAAGAGGAAACAGGCAATACAAGATATGCGTGATGGTAAAATACAACTTATGATAGCCTCAACTATAGCAGATGTTGGGCTTGATATACCTAGGCTTGATTGCATAGTGGAAGCTGGTGCTGGCAAATCATCAGTTACTGCATTGCAGAGGCTAGGAAGAATAATGAGAACATTCGAAGGCAAGACAGAATGTAAGTTTATAACATATCGTGATAAAGCACCATACATCTGCCAGCATATAGATAAGAAGTTGGAAATATGGAGAGAGGAGGAGGAATTCATTATAGATGAATACTTATCTTAATGCTTGCAAATATCGATATAACAGGCGAATAAGAAAGGAGAGATTTAAATGAAGATTATTAATCAATCGGCACATATTATTAAGCCAGTAACACCAATGAAGCATATCGAGAGAATTGGTAGAGTATGCTATAAGTCGGAGGACAAAATTAGTGATGGAACAGACAAGAATTTTGTCAAGATGTTATTTAACAGAAAGCATTTCGCAATGTTAGAACATTATAGATTTATTATGAGAGTGCCATGTGTCATTTATAAGCATCTCGCAGATGCTAGACCAAGACATGTAGAAATGACAGATGAAAACAATAACTACATGATTTCATTCAATACAAGAGCATTGATAGAATTACAAGAGAACTGCTCGCCATATAGCACAGTAGCAAGTCTTATTATCGCTTGTATTAGAGACGAGTTAATTAATCATATTATAAAGAGATATGATTGTCATGAGTTATTTGGTGTCAGCAGAGATAAGAACATAGTATTATCAGCAAGCATCGATTTTGTAGAAAATAATGAACTAGCAATGTCACCATATGAATTCGATAGACATGGCTGGCTCTCTGTACATTTTATCACAGACAGAGGTATTACACATGAATTGGTAAGACATCGTGAGGAAACATCATTCGCACAGGAATCAACTAGATACTGTAACTATGGTAGTGATAGATTTGATGATATCACAGTAATAGACCAAGATTTCGAAGATGGCAGTTATGTTAGAGACCAGTGGATTGTTGGGTGTGAAATGGCATGTGATTGTTATGGTAGAATGTTATCAAACAATGTAGCACCACAGATGGCTAGAAGTGTGTTGCCAACATGTCTTAAGACAGAGATCATTATGACAGCACCTATCTATGAATGGAATCATGTATTTGATTTAAGACTGTTTGGTACTACTGGTGCACCACATCCAAAAATGAAAGAACTGATGCAGATGTTATACAATGAGTATACAAAGGAGAGAAAGTAATGACACATGTAGTAATTATAAATGGAATAAATGGTGCTGGTAAAGACACATTTGTTGAGTGTGTGAAAGCATACTGCAAGAACAATGAGTGTGCTAATGTTGAGAACATATCTAGTGTACAACCAATAAAAGATATGTTCTACCAATTAGGCTGGAATGGCGAGAAGACAGAAGATGTCAGAAATGCAATGGTTGTAATGAAGCAGATATGGATGAAAAACAAAGTGAATAATCCAATATCATTTCTGTTTAATAACATCTATGAGTACAATAAGATGCATTATGATGAGGATAATATCATATTCTGTCATATAAGAGAGATACAAGAGATTGTAAAACTTAGAGATATCCTTTACGGATTTGATGGTGTTGGTATTGACTGCAGTACATTATTAGTAACAAGAGATTCTGCACATGGTAGCAGTAGTAGAAGTTCAGACAACAAGGATAATGTGCATAGATACTCATATGATACTGTAATAGCAAATAATGGAACAGTTACACAGCTGGCAGAAAAAGCAAAATCATTTGTAGACAATTTATTAGAAAAGGAGATATAATAATGAGCAAGATTAAAGAAGAAGTTAGTAAATTAACAAACCCAACAGGAGAAGATATCAAGAAAGTTGTGACAGATGTACTTAAATCTGTACAGACAATTAAGGAGTTAAATGAGGAACTCAAGACACTTACTGCAGAAGATGCTTATGTCGCAATTACCGATATTGTTCATCCAAAGAGTAATACAGTTGTAGTAAATGCAAAGAGAAACGATGCAGAGGGATATCAAGAATTCCAGGCTATTAAGGAACAGGCAAGAAGTGCATACAAAGAGGCAACTAGAAGTGCAACAGTTAGTGATGTTAGAGCAATATCTGGTGCAATGTCACGTCAGTTCTATGGCATAATTGTCAGAATGATAAGTAAGGTAGACGATGAACTTGGTAAAGTAGAGCAAGCAGTCAATACAATAGAGGAACATCTCGAAATGAGTGTTACTAATTTCAATGAGGAGTGTGTAGCAAATGATACCACAGAATCTAAACATGAGCAGAGAGTCAAGGAAACTGCTGGAGGGTCTAGAGGCACTGGCGAAGCAGAATAATATAACAACACTTGTTACATCGAAAGAAATATATATTGCAGACCAAGTAACACTGGTTTACTATACAGCACCGATACTAAATTTAATTAAGAGTAAGATAGGTCAGATGAAGAAGAAATCATCAAAACATTTTACTGTTGAGCATTGGGTATCGGTGCTCAATTCTATATTTGGGAACAACTCAAGTGTGAAGAGAGAAATACAATCAGATGTAGCACAGGCTGACGATGTTGGGTGTCATAGCCACTCACTAATATCAAAATATCTATTGGTTGATTACAGTAGTATTGATAGTGAGTTAATATACAATATCGTGCATAAGTATTCTGACCACTCAATACAAAAGGCAATACAGACAGCTACCAATGCAAATGTATATAATATACAATATGTCAATGCTATACTTGAAAAGGAACAAGCAGTATCTAATATGCACAAGCAGAAGATGGACAAGCTAAGGGAAAAGGCTAATAGTTCTAACTCGGTGTTAAATAGACCAAAGATTCTGCATTCTGCACTAGATATGGCAATGAACCAATATAATTGGGAACAACAGAAGCAGAATGCAGAATTGGAGAAGAAGATGATGGATATGTTTGGAGGTGATTTTAATGGCAGATAACAAGATGCTTAAGGTTATCACAAAGATAAAAGGAGGTATACTATCTGGTATGCCTGTAACATTTCAAGGGAATGTGATTGGAGAGGTTATTCGCTCTGACGGTGATAATGTACTAATGGCAGTAAATGGAACACACATGAAGAGCATGATTAAGAATGGCAGTTTCAGTTTGGAGGTACGCAAAAAGTGAGTTGGGAGAAATATGCAGATATAGACTTAGTTAGACAAGATATAAAGCTGGCAATGCCATTAGACCAGTTCATCGCACTTGCTGACGAGAGATATTCTAAGCTAACTGGGGATAAGTGCAATCCAATAGAGATGGTCAATGATCACCTATACAAGAAGTGTTGTGACCTAGATGAACATCCAATAGATGAAGAAGATGGTACTAGGGACAGCACTGCATCATTCACAATATGCCCACAGAAAGAATTATTTTATTGCTTTGGGTGTGGTGCTAGTGGCGATAGATTTGAGTATGTCAGTAAGAGATTTCATGTTGAACACATGGAATCAATCAAGATATGTGCAGAGATAGAAAACTTCGACTTAAAGCCATATATGACTGAATTGACAGACGAGGAAAAGTCTAGAATAGAGCTATTCAGAATTAATGGTGAGGCAAGGGATTTGGCACATAATGCATTATATGATAGTGACAAGGCACTTGATTACTTGTATAGTAGAGGAATAACAGATGATTCAATTGATATGTTCCAGCTTGGGTATGCACCACCATTGAATGACGGTAAGACAATATTTAGTGATATGCCAAATGCAAAGGTATTACAACTAACAAGAAAAGACCAGTTCAATGATGCAATCTTATTCCCAGTAAATGATGCTAGTGGTAAGATGCAATATTTCCAGTCTAGACCATTCAATCCAATGACTGGAATGAAATATATCGGAGGCAACGATACACACCCACTATTTGACAAGGAGACTAGGATATTTGGTCTAGATGTCGCCAAAAGAAATCTAGTTAGAAATGGTGGTAAACTAGTAGGTGTTGAGGGTGCACCAGATGCTATTGCCTGTGTACAACAGGGAATTAACACATGTGGATTTCTTGGCACTGCAATGAACCAAAATACATTCGATATACTTGATAGATATAGAGTGTCAGAATTAACATTACTACTTGATGGAGATAAGGCTGGAAGAGATAAGACATTCAAGAATGCAGAGAAGTATCTGATGAATACACGTACACGTGTCAAGATGAAAGTTGCACAGTTGCCAGACCCTTATGACCCCGAAGAATTTATTAATAAGTTTGGTGGCGATGCACTGCACGAGATATTGAATAATGCAGTATACGCAGTGCAGTATCTAATAGATACAAAATGGAATGAGGCAAAGACACCTACACAGAAAGCAGAATTTATTTACTCAATACAGAATTACATGAATGCAATATCAGATGATATCATGAAACAATTAATGATTACGCATGTTGCTGGCAAGATAGGTGTAGACCCAGTGCAGATAGAAGACTATTATATGCAATCTGCAGTCAAAAATTCCGAGGGTGCAAACCTATATTCACCTGATGGCGAAGAGATAATCCTTGGAGAGGCAATGAGAAATCAAGATTTCATACCAGAATTAGTCATGAGGTTTAAGGACGATGATTGGTATCTACTAAAACATAGACATCTATTCAAGATATTGAAGTCTACTGAATATACTGATGTAGAGTCAATATACACAATAGCCAAGAATATGAATGTTGACACAATAGTGACATATGATTGGTTACAGAAACTTCACAATCTTGGTGGCAATGTCGAGTTCTCACTGAAAGATGTAGAGGACAAGCTACTAAGAAGAAAGGCATTAAAGATACTTGACGATGCCAAACTTAAGCTTGTCGATATGGAATCTGATGCGATGCTCACAGTAGACCAGTCAACAACAAATATGTACAATGCAGTACATGCAAAGGCAACAGAAAAGGTATACGATGCAGTATCACAAGTAGACGATGTTATGTCAATAATCCATCAAAGAATGACAAATCCAGTTGATATAATTGGAATATCATTTGGAGATAGATTTGAGAAGTTAAGTAAATACACGCTTGGTCTACAAGAACAGACACTAACAATAGTTGCTGCAAACCAGTCAGTAGGTAAGACACAGATATGCGAGAACTGGGCTATGTATCAGACAGTAGAACTGAATGAACCTATATTATGGTTCTCACTAGAAATGGACAAGAACAGAATGACATTCCGTAATCTCGCAATATTGAGTGGTATAGATGCATCTGCGATGATGACTGGTAGTATAACTAACGAGCAGAAGCAAATTATTGACAAATGGGCAATTATGCTGAGGTCTGCACCATTCTATATTTCAGAGAAAGGGCATGACCTAACCGAAGCAATAGCAATAGCCAGGAGATATGTACAGGCAAAACATGTAAAGACAATATATATTGACTACGCACAATTGCAATATGTAACTGATAGGAGGACAGAGACAAGGAGTAGGGAACTCGGTGTAATTTCGAAAACTTGGAAAGAGTTTAGTCAAGATACAAACACGAGGGTCGTGCTGATTTCGCAATTAGGAAGACAGGCACTAGAGGCAGAGACTGCAGAAGCAGAGCATGGATATGGTTCATATGAGTTGGCACAAGATGCAGACAACTATATCACATTGAAAGACAAATCTGCAGAGGAGATTGAGCAGTACGGTATTGAGCATGGCAACAAGACATTAAATATTAGTAAGAACCGTATGGGAGAGAAAACTGTTCTTATAGATATTTATGCTGATGGACCTACTTACAGGATAAGTGAATGTTAGGAGGATTAGTATGATAATTACTTTGTTGGGAGAATCAAATTGCGGCAAGTCCACCATAGGGAAGAAGATGGCACATGCACTTGATATTAAATATGTGTCAAGTGGAGATATAGCAAGGAGTATGTCAGATGATGTAAATAGGTCGCTTAATAATGGCGACCTTGCACCCGAAGATGCTATGAGAGAAGAGATACTGAAACGCATATCTGATACAAATGGAAATCTGATACTGGACGGATTTCCTAGATTTGAAGACCAGTACAGGTGGCTTAATGGGTTTGGGTATGACATAGTTAATATAGTTATCGAAGTGCCATACAGCCAAATAGTCGCAAGGGCAATGTCACGACATAGGACAGATGATTGCTCAATAGAAAAGAAACATAAGTTCTACGAAGAGAACACACTACCGATGATTAGAGAAATTGCAAGATATGGCGACACTATTTGGACATATAGTAATTTCGATGGAGAGGACATAGATGAAACTGTTAGTTTGATATGTGATAATATTAGGAGGCTAGAAAATTGCTAACGATAGCAAAAATCGATAGATTTGACACAGTAAATAATCCATTAGATGATACACCAGCAGTAACAATATGGTTCAGTGGGTGTAATTTCAGATGTAAGAATTGCCACAATAGAAAGTTGTGGAACAAGGACAATGGCACAACATATAGTGCAAGATTGGTTACATCTATAATAAAGACTACATGTACAAAGATAAATGCTAAGTCTGTTGTACTTCTTGGTGGCGAGCCGTTACAACAGAACAAAGATGGACTATTATACTTATGCAAAGAGTTAAAAGATGCTGGGATAAAGATATGGCTATACACTGGATATGATTTTGACAGTGTTGAGACAATGTTTAAGGACATATTGCCAACAATATATACAATAAAGTGTGGCAAATATAATGATAAACTTAAACAGGACGGATTTCCAGCATCGTCAAACCAAAAGGTATATAGAATACAAAGTAACAAGTGGGTTGACATCACAGCAGAATTTAGATAGGAGGTATATGATGTTAATAGGAATGAGTTTGATTAAGGAGTTTGAAGATTTATGGCAGTCGTTTGCTAACGACAAGGTAAAGATTAAGTATTTAGAAATTGATGGCATCGCACCAAGAAATCTAGATATTGGTCTACAAAGCCAAGATTTCTTCCAAAAGAAACTGTCAGAGATTACAACTGACTGCAACAGCAACTATTCGGAGAATATGAACCCTACAGTGTACCGTACACACACAACAAATGGGCAGATGAAGTTGCTTGGCTATCATCTATTGTATTATTACGCAATGAAGAGATATGGCAAGGAATTTGCAGATAAAGTAATCAGTATGATATGGGAAGGATACCTTTACTTCCATGATGCACATGGCTTGAGAATACAGATGCCATACTGTTATGCATTCAGTATTGATAAGCTTGTATTTGAGGGTAGACCTTATGGAAGTTCACCAACCACACCTGCTAAGCACAGAAAATCATTCTTATCACAAGTGGATAAGTTAATCTCTGATTTGAGTAAGCAGTTCGCAGGTGCTACTGCATCATCCGATTTATTCTTGTGGTATTCGTGGTATCTCAAGAATGAATTTGGTGGAGTTGACTGGCAGTACTATGCTAATGACATGAAGAAAGAAATCATCGATGATATGCAGGGATTGGTATGTTTATTCAATGAGCCAGGTAGGGCAGAGGGAGAACCTCCATTCACAAATATTTCAATTTATGACCCTATTGGACTGCAAAATCTATTTGGTCATATTACATTCCCAGATGGTAGTAAGCCAGACTTTGACTTAATTATGTTAATTCAGAAGATATTCTGTGAATGGTTCAGCCATGGTGACCCAATTACTGGATTCCCATACAGATTCCCAGTTGTGACAATTAATACAACAACAGACGAGAACAATGATTTCGTAGATGAAGATTGGGTAAGATGGGTTGCACATGTAAATAGACCAATGGCTAACTTCAACTTACACTTTGGCGATAAGAGTAAGATTGCAATGTGCTGTAGATATGAGAATGACCTTGATGATATGAACCTCACTGCAGATTCATTCGGCAATGGTGGAGTAAATATCGGTAGTCACAGGGTTATTACACCAAACTTCGTAAGATGTGCGTTAGAATCTGCTGGTGATGTTGAGTCATTCATCGAGAAGTGTGATGAATTAATTGATATTACAGGCAAATTACTGAACATTCATCGTGTTGATATCTTACAGAAGAGAATTAATGAGACACCACAGTACCTACAATTCTTCGGAAAGCTTGGTTGGTTCTCACTTGATACTATGTTCAGTACAATTGGTCTTACTGGTGTCTATGAAGTGTGTAAGTATATGGGATACGATATCACATCTGATGAGGGTACTGAATTTACACTTGATTTTATGGGATATCTAAAGAACAAGACGAAGGAATTAAGACACATATACAACTGCACATTTAACTGCGAGGAAATCCCAGGCGAACAGGCATGTGTATCATTGGTTGATAAAGACCATATCTACTTCCAATATGAGAATACACTAGAGAATGTGCCAGATGATATTCAAGATGAATTCATGAACTGTAAGCTTTATTCAAACCAGTATATTCCATTAGTTATGAATGCAGACATGGTTACTAGACTTGAATTATCTGGTAGGTTTATGCATAAGATTAGTGGTGGTGGTATCGTTCATGTAAATAGTGAGAATGTCATTGATACAGACGAGAAGATGTATGAATTGGTTAAGTTTGGTGCTAAGTGTGGATGCCCACATTTTGCTGTATGTTATAGATACGGTAAGTGTCAGGACCACCCAGCAACAGTAATAGGACAAGGAGTTGATAAATGTCCAGTATGTGGCAAGCCAATTGTACACACTAGAGCAAGGGTTATTGGATACTTCAGTGATGAATTTAACTGGCATCCAGTAAGGCAGAAATATGATGCACCAAACAGATACTACAGCGATGGAAGTGAGTTTGATGAATAAGTCAAGAAATATGCTAGATATGAAGTTATCAAAGTGTGATATATGTGGAGGTATTACAATTTATAAAGGCAAGAATATCGGATGGAAGTGTGTAAATAAGAAGTGTGATACTATAAGAATAAATGAAATGAGGTGATACTATGGCTAAGTGCAAAGGTGGAAAAGGTGGCAGAAAAGGTGGTCGCAGAGGTTGTAAATAATTACAATTAAATAAGACGCAACATTTCGGAGGGTAGAGAAATCTACCCTCTCTTTGTATATAACTGCTGAACAGCATACACTTAGTAAAGCATTTGAAAGTGTTTATATTTATTGTGAAACGGTTAACCGATAATAATAGGAGGAAAAGAAGATGTTTAAACTATTTAAAAGAAAGAAACTTAAGTTAAAGGTATTAAGAGGAGAATTGGCAAAAGAGTTCCCACCACTGAAGATTGCAAAGGCTGGTGATGTCGCATTCGATATTCCAATTGCGTTTCCTTATAGGAATGGATTTGAGAAAAAAGTTGCAGAATACTTAGAAGATTGCCACGATGCAGATGAAGAGCCAGATATGGATTTCATAAATAATTTGAAACATGGAACTCATACAATCAACCCAGGCGAGAGATACTTAGCACCAACAGATATTAAAATCGAACTGCCAAAAGGACACTGGGCTAGTATCGAGGCTAGAAGTTCAACATCAGAGCAATCATTGATTGTGCCAAAGGGTGTAATTGATGAGGGATATCGTGGTGAACTATTTGCACAACTCATCAATGTAGGTAAGACACCAGTAACAATACATCATGGTGATAGATTAATTCAGTTAATCTTGCATGAGAGAGTTGTTGAGAAGTTTGAAGTAGAAGATGTGGACAGGCTATCAGAATCAGAGAGAGGCGAGACTGGATTTGGTAGTAGTGGCAAATCTGTAATATAAGGAGGTAATCAGAATGGCAAGACTTGAGAGGGGAATGGATGCTAAGATAGACCATATTAATGACCTCGTAGCAAGTGTCAAATCTGATAATAATATGGATGCTATGGGTGAGTTACTGGTTATGTTTAAACCCATGTTAATAAAGACATGTGACAAGTGGAGTAAGTATTTTGACCCCTCACACAAGTTGGTGTCATTCGATGAAATATTATCAGATGCAGAATTTTGGTTTATGAAATACACAATGGAGAAATACACAATTGACGGTGATGCAACTTATAATAAGTTCATCAAAGACCACATAGACCAAAGAATAAGATATATCTATGAAAGACAATTGAAGTATTACAGAGGGCTGATATTCCCAGACCCCGACAGGAATAGTGAGGCAGATGGAATAGATGCATTTGAGAAAGTGATATACAATTATTCATCTATTGTGTCAGATGCAGAAACATTTGAGGATATGATAATAGAAGATAATGAGACAAAAATGAGGAATGCATTGGCACACAGGATAATGGACATCGTTGGTAACAGTAATACATTCAATGAAAGGGAGAAGAAAATATTCAATGATGTGATATGCAATGGTGTCACACAGGACGAAATGAGTAAGAGACTTGGCATTTCTAGGACTAGGGTAGTTCAGATAATAAAGAAAGTCAAGTCTAAGCTAAGAAATGAAATGGAAAAAGATAATCAGCTATGGGAGATAATAACACAGACAGATATCATGTTTGATGTATAGTTAATGCCTTGGTTGTGATGTCCGATATAAAGGCATAAAGATTAAAGGAGGTGGTTATATGAATAAACTCACATTTAACAAGGTTAAGTTTACAGACTTGCACCTGCATAGTGAGTTTTCATAACAAATCTTTGCAAGATGGTATGATTAGAATAGCAGATGCAAATGACCCAAAGCACATTAAGGGTGAAATAATTCTAAGAGCAGAAGAGACAAACAGTGATACTATTACAATTACAGACCATGGCAACATGTATGGACAGGCAATGCTGGCACAGGTGTGCAAGACATTCGGGTTTAAACATATGCCTGGATGCGAGTTCTACATTGCAAAGGATACGAGATTTGATAAGTCATACAGTAGACGAGGAGAAGCATACATGCACATAAATTCATGGGCAATGAATAAGACTGGATACAGAAACATGTGCTTGTTGCAGAAAGCATCGCATGAAGAAGGATTCTATTATGTACCTCGTATTGACAAGGAGTTAATCAAGAAATACCATGATGGTATAATGTGGTCAGATGCGTGTGTTGGTGGTACTATATGTACTCACATAGTTAATGGTGACATTGACAAGGCATACGAAGAGTTTATGTGGTATCTAGATACACTGAAAGACGACTTCTATATTGAGTATCATAATCATGGTATCAAGGAAGAGGAAGAGTGCAATAAATTAAAGGTTGAATGGGCAAACAAACATGGTGTACCAATCATTGCATGTACAGATGCACATTACACCAATAAGGAAGATAAAGATGCACATACAACACTGTTATGCATACAGTATACAAATGGCAAGAACAAGAAGTGGTTGGACGACCCAGCATTTGATGGATTCCCTGGACATGGATATCATCTATTAAAAGAGGACGAGTTAATTGCAGATTATCCAATCGAATATATTAACAATACAAGGCTTCTAACAAATAGATGTGAAGGAAACATTATAGAGTTTGGTGATATTATACCACCACAGTTCGCAGTGCCTAAATGGTTCGAAGAGGAGGTAGCAAATGGGTAAGTTAGGAGATTTACTCGCTGGTAGAAGAAAGAAGAAATTAGAGAAACCAGCAGTACAAGAAGTAGAAGAAAGTAAGCTGACACCATATAATAGAATATGGTTATCAGATATTACAAACAAGAATGGATATGTAATATCTGATAATGACAAGCAAGTTGACGGAATACTGAAGGCATTAAATAACAGAAATGGACACTGCCCATGTGGTGGAATGACAGAAGATTTTGTTTGCCCATGTAAGATGATGCGTGAATATGGTGCATGCAAATGTGGTTTATATAAAGAGGTAAAATATATTGACCCACATGGTGGCACTAGTGTTGCAGGAATCAGACGATAATATGTAATGAGGTCATAAATTAGTACGATATGACCTCATTTCTATATAACAATGAAAGGAGAGGATAAGATGGGACATCAAGAGTTAGCATCCAAATACCTGAAATATCTGGTTGAAAAAGGGATGCACGACAGATATGATGAAAGATGTGGTGGTATCCCACAGGAAGTAATCGACAGAGTTAACATGGAATATGATGTAATCATACCAAATAAGTTCACTGACTACATCTTGATGATATGGGATATACATGAATTCTGTAGAACACCAAAACGAGTGTTTGAGTTTTGTGCAAGGAAAGGGATAACACCTCCACCAGATGGAATTATTCCAATTGGACCAGGTAGAGGTTCTGCTGGTGGTTCAATGGTATGCTATTGCCTTGGCATCACGCAATGTGACCCTATATTGTTTGGTCTAGTGTTTGAGCGATTTTTAAATGCAGAGCGTATTGCCTACCCAGATATTGACTTTGATATATCGCAGAAGTACAGACACATTGGCATAGCCTATATTGCAGACAAGTATGGCGAAGAGCATACTGCACAGATTATAACATATGGAACAATGTCAAAATTGACTGTAATACACGATGTGTTGCAAACAGCTAATGTGTCGGTTTCCACAGTAAATACAGTTAAGAAAACAATACCCGACGACCCAGCAGTAGAATTATCAGATGTACTTGATGATGAGAAGTTCATAGATGCAATGAAAGCGATAGAATTCCCAGATATGATGATTACGATTGATAAGTCAAATGTGCAGAAGATACTTGAGGTTGGGAAACTGTCAGAGGAGAATAAGGCAGTTGCAATGGAAGTGTTTACTGGTGTAAAACCATCAGCACAAGTTGAAATAAAATCATCATGGACATGGGAAAAGGCACTCAATATAATGCTTAGACTTGAGGGTCTAAATAAAAATGAATCCATTCATGCTGGTGGTGTGGTAGTAGCACCAGTTGTGCTAGAAGAGAATGTACCACTAATGAGAAAAGGTGGTACAGGCAATATAGCATGCCAATATGATATGAGACAATTGGAGGCACTTGGTTATCTAAAGATGGACGTACTAGGACTAAGGACAGTAGATGTAAATCACAATGCTGGCAACCTAGTGAGGAAATGGTACGACAAAGACTATGACTTCTATAAGACAAGATACGACGACAAAGATGCAATCAAGATAATAAACGACGGAGATACAAGTGGAATCTTTCAGATAGAGGGAACTGGATTCACGCAGATGATGCAAAGACTTGATATTGGAGGATATGAGTTCCCTAGATATCAAGACGGTATACATGCAACCAGCACGATAGAGAAGTTGCGTGGTGAAGAGATACAGGATTTCATGTGGATTTCGGCTGGTTTGGCATTATATAGACCTGGACCATTAGATGCAGTTATTGAGGGTAAAACAATGGTGCAACATCTAATGGATAGAAAAGCTGGTAGAGAACCAGTGACATACCTATTCCCCGAAGAAAAGGAATATCTTGAGGAGACATATGGTGTATTGATATACCAAGAACAGGTAATGACACGAGTACGAAGAATGACTGGATGCTCATATGGTAGAGCCGATATACTACGTAAGGCAATGGGTAAGAAAGACCCAGTTCTGATGAAAGAGCAGATGGATTGGTTCAGAGAGAATGCAATGGAATATAAGTTCTCTGAAGACCAAAAATTTGATGATGTGGCACACAAGCAGAGAATCGTAGATAGAGCATGTGATGAAATAGAGAAGTTCTCTAGATATGGTTTCAATAAGGCACATACAGTAGAATATGGTCACATATGCTATGAGAATGCACTATACAAGTCACATTATCCAGACTGTTTCTATTGTGCGATGCTTAATTCATTGAATGATAAGCCCGAAAAGCAAACAATTATAATCAGAGATATGCTTAACCATGGTGTGCAATTGTTACCACCAGATATAAATAAATCTGACGGTGACTTCGTAATAACAGACAGGAATGTAATAAGATTTGGTTTAGGTGCAATAAAGAACCTAGGAGAAAAGGTATTCAATTATATAATGGCTGACAAAAGGCAAAATGGTGAGTATGGTTGTGTAGAGGAGTTCAGAATAAGGATACCAGCACAGATACTCAATAAAACTGTAATGACAAACCTTGCCAAATGTGGTGCATTCGACACACTACTGCAGAATGACTGCAGTGATACACAGTTTGACAACAGGGCTACATTGGTTGAAACAATGCCAGCATTATGTGATGCATTGAATAAGCTAAGACGAAAGAAGAATGCGAAGTCAGAAGCACCTACTGCAGATGAAGCACTGGACAAGTGGGAGAATGGTGCTGGTTCATTCAAAGTTACTAAAGCAGAGGGCGACCCAATACAATACTCTATTTGGGAGAAAGAAATACTCAAGTATTATATCTCTGCTCACCCAATAGATAAATACATCGATGAGATACACAGATGGGGTGCAATTGAGAATGTAGACAATGAATTCCTACCAAATGAGTGTTATATAGCTGGATTTGTTGAGGGTTGCCATGAGACAGTTATTAAGAAAGAGGGCAGAAATAAGGGTAAGAAGATGGGATTCGTCACAATCGGTACTGCATATAGAACATATGAGGGTACGATGTTCCCTGGAATTTATGAATCTTGCCTACCATACATCAAGGATGGCGAACCAGTAGTAATGAAAGGCAAGAGGAATGAATACAAGGGTGAGGTGACATTACAGGTAGAATATATTCGAAGCATGAAGAACGAGGGCATAAGGGATTGTCCCGAATGTCATATAATGCTCAATAATCCTGATGATATATTCGGTCTGATGGACATAAAGAGAATGTTCGACCAATTCCCAGGGCAGACAAAGATATACATTCATGTGCAAGATGGTCGTGATAATATAACAATAGAATTGAACCAGTCAATAGCACTGAATGACTATATCATAGACAATATTGAGAAGATTGGCAAGATAGCTTATAAGGAAGAGGCACTTATTAGTGAATAGGACAGACACAATAAAACAGATGAAAGGTGGTGGTTAATATGACCGGCATAAAAGATATTGTAGATTCTGTGATGGACGAGTTGAAAAGTACGAAACCACAGCCAGTCACATACTGGAAGATGAAAGGTGGCAAATTAATCGCCATCTGCGATATGACAAATGAACATTTAGTCAATACAATCAAGATGTTACATCGGCAGATTGATGGTAGTTTACATGATGATTTCTGCTGGGATAACATAGATGCAATGCAAAAAGAATTAAGAAAGAGAGGAATCAATTATGGATAAGATTCAAAATGTAGACCTTAAGGTCGTAGGAGTAACATTTACAAATGAAGACACTAAGGAGAAGAGAGCAGACATTATTAGAGAACTCATGAATAAGGACAAGTCAGAGATTACCGTTAAGCTTGAGAGAGAAGCTGACAACAAGTATGATACAAATGCAATTAAGGTTATAGCTGATGAAAAGCAGATTGGATATATTGGCAAGGAATATGCCAGCATCTTAGCACCACTGATGGACGAGTATGAGGAATTCTCTGCAGTAGTTAAAGACATTGGTGAGTATAAGAATAGACCATATTGCGAGTTGACAATCAATCAGCTATAATTAAACTGGTTGTACAACCAGGTAACAGTTATTACTACAATTTACTACAATTATTATGCCAGCTGATATGTCGAGTTACTTACCCATGTGGGCAATGCCAAGAGCATACAATAGCGACTAATGCTGGTATAATGATTATTAATAAGGAGGATAATTAAATGGAATATGTAAAGCCACAATATGATGAGCCAAAGAGAGGAGAAATCTATTATATAACACCAAGTGAAAACACAGAATCTGTTGGCTCTGAGCAATGCAATCATGATAGACCAGCAATCATTGTTAGTAATAATACTGGGAATAAATTCTCGCCAGTTGTAGAGGTGGTATATTTAACAACAAAACCAAAGAGAAATTTGCCAACACATGTTGACATTTACACAACCACCAAACCAAGTACTGCATTATGCGAGCAGATATGCACTGTTAGTAAGTTGAGATTAAGAAAATATATAAATGAGTGCACAGAACAAGAAATGAATGATATTGACATGGCACTACTCATAAGCCTTGGAATATCCAGCACAAAAGGAACTACAAAATATATGGAGAAATGGTTCAAACTAACACAAGAGTATGAGGATACAAAAGACGAATTGACCGAAATTAAGAAAGAAGAGCCGAATGTGCAAGAGCCAACCTCAACAGATTTGCAAATTGAATTAGAAAAGACAAGGCTGGAACTTGAACTATATAAGAAATTCTATAATGACACATACAGCCTATTAGAGCATTCAGTTAGTAGATAAGGAGGAGATATTATGGATAATGTATTACCATGGGAGAGACCTAGAATAAAGAGAATACTTGAGATTCTAGGTGGCAGAGTTTATACAGTAAAGCACAGAACAGTGGAGGTTAATAATGATGAAATTGAAAGATAATGCTGAATATCCTATAATAGCAATAGATTTTGACGACACAATTAATGTCGGAGGTAATTTCCCAGTATGTGGGCATCCAAGGATGCATGCAAAAGAAGTCATTAATTTCATGCATAAGCTTGGTATCAAGATAGTGATATGGACATCAAGGGATGTGGCATACAATCAAGAAGAGAAGAAAATGTATGACCATCTAACACCGATGATTGAATGGTTAAATGAGAATGATATTCACTATGATGCAATTAATAAGTCAATACAGTTCGCACCATTTCATTATAATGGCAGAAAAGTTTATGCACATATGTATGTTGATGATAGAGGATATGGTTGGAATGGCTCGTATGATGGAAATGATGCAGTATTCATCCTAGTTCTCGAACGATTCTTACAGAAAGTATGTGGATTTTCAAAGGAATCTGCAGAGAATGTATCATTATATTGCCAGCATGGGTATGAGCCTGAAGATTGGATGATAGATGCGATAAAAGATTGGAAGATATAACGAAAGTGAGGAGATGTAACATGTCGCAAGTAGGTAAATACCTCATGTACACAGACGGTGGCTGCTATAACAATGGTGATAGAAAGGGAGATGGGTCTTATGCCTATCTCCTTGTTGATAAGAATAATACAAGATATGCTGATGTCAGATGTGAATACGTAGAAGATACAACAAACAATCGTATGGAAATGTTAGCAGTACTAGAGGGAATTAAATGGGTAGACGATAATGACCCAAACATGCATGTTGACATTGATATTGTTAGTGACAGTGGATACTTAGTAAAAGGTTGGACAGACCCATCATACCTTGATAGATGGATATCCAATGGATGGAAAACATCAACAGGTAAGCCAGTACAAAATAGAGATATGTGGACAGAACTTAATAGACTATCATGGACAGTGGGAATTAATTTCACACATATCAGAGGACATAAAAAAGATAGAAACAAAGACCATGCATTTTGGAATGATATTTGTGATAGAGCATGTACTTGGATGTTACAAGAGTTTAGACAGCCAGGATTTATTGTCACACTAAGATATGATTTCAAGTCTAAGAGTTTCGAACAAATAAAATGCGAATTAGTAGAAAGGAGTAATGACAATGGGTGAAAATGAAGTAATTAATGACTTAGGAGATATCAGAATAAAGATTCTTGACTTTAATAATGGTGATACAGGGATATGTGAATTAATTGAACTAGTAGACGAAAAGATGAATAAATATAGAGGAAAGGAAGTGACAATCAATGGTTAATTTGACATTAGCAATGGGGGCAGACCATACTAAGCCAGAAAATTTAAAGAAGATTATTAATACAATAATCAACGAGAAGCAGACAGCAGAAAATCTTGCTATTGCTAGAGAATGTGAAGACAAAATCTTCTATGAATATAACTGTGATATCAAGAATATTGATAATTGGATTAATGTAAGCCCATATCAGTATGCAGTTGAAGAGAAGTATGATGGCTATTCTTATCTGAATGTTGAGGGTAGATTCTTCAGCAAGAGTTTATCTAATGCACAAGGTAGTAAAGGAATGCCTGTTGAAAAGACAGACAGAATACCTCACCTTGCAAAGATATTGAAAGAAGTATATGAACAATGTGGTGCAGACCTACATGGAGAATTATACAAGCTTGGAGGAATCAGCGATGATGTAACAACAATTATGGGTTGTACTGCAGACAAGGCACAGGCAAGGTCAGAGGAGATACTCAAGAGAGAGGGACACGACGGATTACTTCACTACATGCTGATTGACATAAGAGCAATACATGGCAAGTCATTAATAAATGAACCACACAGATTAAGGCGAGCAATCCTTCGCTGGGTGTATAATAGATATATCAAACCGTTAGATGTACATGGGTATATCAGATTGACAGAGGAATTGGTTGGTGACCCTAGAGAACATTTCAAAAGAATTGTACTGACTGGCGGTGAGGGTATCATCATTAAGAGAGAAGATGCACTTTACATTCCAGGGAAGAAGCCAGCAAATAACTGGATTAAGGGCAAAAAGAAAATTACACATGATGTTGTCGTGATGGGATTAAATGCTGGCACAGGTAAGAATGCTGGTCTATTTGGTTCAATTAAATTTGGACATATAATTGATGGCAAGCTTGTTGCATGTGGTAACTGCTCTAGTGGGTTGAGTGATGAAATGAGAGAACATATCTACAGAAATGTAGACAAGATGATTGAGAATCATCAAGTATTTGAGATTGAGGCAATACAGGAATCGGTTAAATCATTCAGAAATGCAGTATTCTTAAGACTGCGTGATGATAAAGGGTGGGAAGAATGTACACCAGTCAATATCAGAGTAAAAGAGGAGTTGATTTAATATGTGTTGTCCAATATGTGGTGGTAATTTAGAACCAATAGAGCAAGGTGTTATATGTGACACATGTAGTTATAGTGTCGATAACCAAGGCAATGTAAGTTATGATGAGGAGGACAAGAAATGTTAGTATTAATTAAATGTACAACAAACAGAGTTGGGTGTGACACAGAGAATGTATACAGATTTGACGACGATTCTACAGATGAATACATTCAAGAATATGCAGATGATTTGGCTAGAGATAATGCAGAATCGTATGGAATACTCGATGAAGAGCAAGAATATTGTGAGGCTAATGGCATCGAGTTTATTGAAGATGAACATTACAGTGCAACATATGAGAAGCTAGACATGACAGATGCAGACGCAATTGAAGAATATGGAGAGATTATGGAGGTATAAAGCAATGAGACTAACAGATTTAATGAACAGTCCACTAAAGGAACTGTTAGAACAATGTGAAGTAACAAGTGTAAAGCCGATGTCAGATGATAGTGGTGAGATTAAGAAAATCATTATTGAATATGAGCCACACAAAGATGCTGGTGGTGTTAAAGTGCCGAGTTTCATTAATAATGGTGGTGGACATTAATACAACAATGGGCAGATACCTTAATGGTTCTGCCCTTTCTTTTTATCTCTTTGTCTCTGCGTGCCTCGCTGGTCGATTTCGCTTATGTCTCGTGGCTCGTCCTTTGTCGTTCCCTTGCGTTCAATGGCTTTAGCCTTGCTTTTGGTCGCCTTGCTCGGCTCGAATTAAAGGAAAGGCAAGAGGAAAAGCAAGAAAGCCTATAGGAGTACTCGCATCTTTGATGCAGACATGTTACCATATACCCCATCAACTGCAAGACCATACTTCTTCTGAAACTTCCTTAATGTAGCCTCTGTATTACTACCAAAGATTCCATCAGTAGCAATATTTGTGCCCATAATCTTATTCAAACATTTCTGCATGCACGCAACTTGAGTTGATTTATAGCCTTTCTTTAATGTGGGTTTGGCAACCGTCAGCTTTTCCGTTGATTTCTCTGAATTGCTTTTGCTACCACCAAGCCTGTCAATAAAATTCTTATACCCAGCAAGTGACTTCTCATTCACACACCATGGGTTAGGACAAATCTTACCAGTCCTGTGATGGTGCATGATTACATGGTCTGTATCGATATCATACTTCTTCATTAAATATTTAACCAATTTTACTGCTTGGTCTAGTGTTTCGCCAGTGAAGTACCAGTCAGTGTCTGTAGAATTAAGTGTCTTTGTTGATTTCTTTGATGAACAAATCTCTACGCTAATACTGTTTGCATTGCAAGCCTTATTGTAATATTTACCACCTTGGCTAGTTGACATCGAACTATACTTACTACCACCGACTGCCCAGCAATATCTATTGCCGATATCTCCATTATATTGCACAATATTCTTATCGTCAACAATGAAGTCTGCAGATGCTTGAGTACTACTCTTTGAGAACATATTTGCAATTGCTTTTGCTCTACCGTCTTTTGAATTAGTTGTTGCAGTATAATGTAAGAAAATCCATTCAATCTTCCTACCTTTCTTTACTGTTGTGTTAGCTGTGCTACATACTTTCTTGATATCCATATAAATCACTCCTCGTCAAATTTCTTCAACTCTTGCAAATATTCATCTGCAAGCTGGGCATTCTTTGTAAATGAGTTGTTCTTCCACCATGATAGTAAAATAATAACCACAGACACTATCATTTCAATCAAACTATATACATCAGATTCTGCAACTTCAATTGGCTGTTTACCAACATTCTTCAATGCCATGTTAATAACGACAACCAATAACATAATAGTTCTAACTACAGTACCTTTAGTAATCTTTGTTTCCATATAATCACCTCCTATAGGAACTTATTATATCTACTACAATCTCTGTATACTTCCTTTATATATTCCATTGTCTGTTCTATTCTTCCATTTTCCATATTGCTACATTTGAGTATTTCCTCATAGTCGTCATAATCATGGAATATGTTATCAAATTCTTCCATAGTATGCTCTTCGCCTCTCATACAAGAGTTTGCAAAATCAAGTATACCACGTCTTAGCTGGTCTGTCTCATGTCTGGAGAATTTCTTATCAAGCTTATCAATCTTATCTTCAATATCCTTATTCATTACCCTACCAACCCATCTAATAATCGCAGATACTGGATTAACTTTTATTGGAGTCACCTCAATAGCGACCCCAAATATAGCCAGTATTCCAATGATTGTCTTTGCATATTCTGTTAGGTTTGGTATTGATTGCATCATAGCAAACATCATAGCCTAACCCTCCTTATAATAAAGTCAATGTAAACTTCATTGTTCTTGTAACAACCATTTCATCTGTCTTATATGTTACTGCGTGATGTCTCTTATTAATCATAATGCCAGTATTTGCTTCAGATGTTGCATTACCACCAAAGATACTAAATTCTCTCCATGGACCATTACAATCATTAGTATCAAATGTATGCTTAATTTGAATAATATTTGTTGGTGTCTGTGATTCTGTATTATCCTCCAATAAGAACTTAATTTCTGATTGGTCTATTGGTACTCTCCCAATTTCATTCGTTAATCTAGATGCATTCTCCTCAGGTGATGGTAGATTACTATCCCATGAATCTTCTCCACTACCAACTGCCCAATATTCAATACCTGTATATCCATCTGTATTTGCAAATAATGCCATGACCAATTTTAGAAATGAGTTTACAACCAAATTATGACCGATTATTGTATCCACCAATTTCCCATTTTTGTATATTTCATCTTTAATTTCTCCTGTCATTTTGACATTATGAATGTCTGCAGATTTAATATCAATAGACATTGCTTGAGTATCAATTCCAAAACATTTATTTCTCATAATAATTATACCTCCTTTATGGCTCTAAATCTGGTTCAATTTCATCAATTGTAATTTCTTCGTCCTCTTCCTCTTCTTGCCCATTCCTCTTGTCTATAAGTGTCCAACCGTTTTCTACCAGGTTATCAATATAACCTTTGCAATCAAAAACTTTAACTTTAGTTGTAATTTCGTTGCCTTCTTCATCTGTGATAACCACATCTTCGTAAACTGGCTCTTCTGCATACCTACTAAACATTAGATATCTTTCTTCCGAATTGGCTGTCACTTCGTGACCCCATACAGACAAGTCTTTTTCTATTATAATCTCTCTTACTAAATACTTCATAGTGCCCTCCATTTATTTACTATTTATCGTCTATTGCTCTAATGTATATGCAACTCTAATAATTGCGTCATTACTATAACGCTTGTTACTTGCATATACTTTTATATTTTTATTAAACGTAAGTGGTTCTGGTATTACAGAACCAACTGATATATGAGTACCATTATTTGACGAAGTCCCAGTCAGTGTATGTGATACACAAGAATTATCTGGAATTACACACATGTAATTATTACTATTTTGTGCTACACCATTTACAAAATCACCAGCATTATTTTCAATATTAATGTTACCATATGCACTACCACCAGTAGTAGAAAAACCAGCATGACAAATTTTACCATGGTTATATCCATTCGCTGCTACGAACGGTATAATTCTACCATTACGAATTGATGCACTAGAAGAAGAAGCACCAGTTGTTCCACTTGAATATAAACCTGAGGATATAAAACCAAGTGTTTCTATAATATCATAATAACTTTCAGCAGAAGATTTCTTCTGAACATCAAAAACTACTTCATCATCAATAACTACTTTTAGTCCCCACCTATATAGGCTTGGCGATACACTAGTATATCCAGCAAGCCAAGCAGCATGCAGCTTACCTTTACCTTCTATACTAAATACACAGTTTGTAATATCTGCTTCGACTGAGCCTAAAGCTATAGCTTTCTCCTTAAATGTACCAACAGCCATAGCACCATTCGTCCTTGGTATACCCTTAATTGTATCATAAATTTTGCCTAAAATACCAAATTCCATATTATAACAACCTCCTTCCTTAATTGAAGCTTCCTTTTGAAACACATCTATATGTTACACAAACGAACATATCTTCTGAATACAGCATTTCTGCCTGTGTTGTGTCTTTAATATATACTCTAATATCACTGTCAAGACATCTAAATGAGTAAATACTTAACAAGTTTCCTTCAAAAAACGGTGACTCACTATCAATATTAAACTCGTACTTTTCATCACCCAACTCAATAACAACTGTCACTGTTATACCTAGTGCCTTAAATTCTTCCACTACTTTTGTTGCACCATCATCAGACCCATCATTTAACTTATAAAAAGCTATATTGCACAAATACCCTCTTGCTGGTGCTGGTATTCTACTAGATGAACCATTGACGGGTATATTACCAGACCTCAGCCATGATAAATTATTAAAATAAGGAAACCAATCTAATTTGTTTACAATTATAGTATTAAATGTATCGATATTATATATCTTATCAAAAAACTCGATATTAATATCATTATTACTTGTAATGTCTGTAACTGTTTTTATAGTATCTGGTATATTAGGCATATCTAACGCATGTCGCAAAAAGATATACATCGAATTATTGTCTGCACACATTTTTAAAAGATAACTTAAAGTAGAATAATCATTAAACATTATATTTCTTATTTCATTGTCTTTAAATAATGCCTTAAGCATCTGTTCTCTCATTTCGCTATTCTTCAATATGCCAGATGTACCAAATAGCTGCAACTCTGTTAATACCTGTGTTGCCTGTACCGATATAGAACCTTTGCCAATCAAATCTTTCACACTGTTGACAGCCTGTTTTAATTTCACAAATTCAAACATTCCCATATTTATTCCTCCTTTCTATCTTATCATATTTGTTGTACTGTTTCTACTATTCCATTATCAGTTTCTGTTATTGTCTTCTTTAATAATGGATTTCCACTGCCATCATAATATGTCTGTATTGTAACCGTATCAGATTCTTCTTCTGTAACTATCTTTGAACCATCTTTAAAGGTTTCTGTAATTACACCGTTCTCTTCTGTGGTTACTTTATCCTGAAATCCAAGTGCCATCGTTTCTGCATCAACAATACCATCTTGCAGTTTATTATATAATTCTGCATTCATCACTGTCCTACCATCGGCAACTTCGACCCTACTGTACATATCAGCACCACCTTTCTTTTATTATGTTAGTGTACTCTCTACTGCTTGACATACGTTATTACATCATTGTACATATCACATGAATCATCACTATATCCCATTATAGCAGACCCAAACTTTGCGAAACCAAATAATGCAGATGATTCTCCCTGTTTACCCCTTCTTGATATACATACATTATCTGCAGATTGTGTTGTAATATGATATCTACTATCTTCATTACACTTTATCTTTGCGACATCATTAATGACATAAATTAATACTATATGTGGGCAGACACCAGCAGACTTAGCACCATTCACTGACGACAATATTGTATTATTTATATTATCAACCATACCAACTATAGATAAATCAACAACACACACGATGTGACCGTATGTAAGATGCGATTTATCTATGTCGTCTCCTGTATATTCCCATGCATCATAGATGTGTATACATTGGTCTATCATATTTGCATCGCTGCTAATACCTATTACAGATGCTATTGCATATTTTATTGCTTCTGTAGTACCACCAGCGAACGATGCATATACTATCTGTAATCTACGTCTATAATCTTCATATTCTTCACCAGCCATCTTTTTAATACCAAGCAAAGAACCCCACCTATGTTCTAGGTCTTCGTCAAGTGTCTCGTCAATATCTAGCATCTTGTACAATCTATCTAATATATTGTCCCTATCACTGCACCTGTGTGCATACACACTCAATAGTTTATATATGTGTGTATTTTTGTCATATACATTATACATTCTCGGAAATCTTGATTGCATCAATGTTAATATTTCACTAGCTGTTGCCATAATATCACCTCCTAACTAACAATAGTTCCATTAATTGTGACAGTGCCAGGTCTAATAATTTCATCATTATTTACATCAACGTTTTCAGTTGGTGTGATAAATGATACATCTACTATATCATTATCAGATTCAGTTGAGTCTATTGAATTTAGTATCTTTCTGCCAAGTTGGCTAACGATTAATGACTGACCTATATTAAGACTTATACAATATTTATTTATTGTTTCTAATATTGCTGATATAATCGTATTATCAACATCGATATTAGCAGTGGTTATATCTATATTAACTAGCTTTGTTGTTGCATTAATTATCTGTGCATAAATTCCAGCTGCCTTTGTTGACATTACAACATTCTCTATTTCTTCTCGCACAGATTCTGGTGCTGGGACGGTATCAGTTATAACCATAACACCAACAGTACCAGTGCCAGAATACATATCATATACTGTGGCTTTTGTAACACCCTGTATTTGGTTTACTGCACTCTCTATTGCATTGTTTGTACATTTACCAAATGTCTGCTGTACATTATGAATCCTTTCAATGAATTCCTCATCACTCTCTGCATCTTTACCACCATTAATTGCATTTTGATTTGATATAGAATTTATACCTTGCAATGATGTAGACATAACAACAATTCCATTTGCTGGAACATACATATATCCAGCATCATTTGCTGTAATAGTAACATCAATACTAGATTCGCCAGCCTTTAGTACCTTACCAGCATCAGTGATTGTAAATTCTCTTACTTCTCCATTACCATCTGGTATTGTTGATACTATATACCCATACGGTATGTCTATATCATATTGTGCTGGTTCTTCCCCAGTAAATAATGTTAATGTGCCAACAGCACATTTTGATGGCTCTCTGACAAGACTTAATATCTTTGCAGCCCTATCTAAATCGTCACCAACACAATTTTCTATATTCATATTATTATAGATGTATTCCATATAATAGTTTGACGTATCTTCATTCTCTGCAAGTGCCTCGACCAATGTTCTAATAACAGACCCAGGCTCAATATTTGTCAAATCATTATCTGCATCTTCTAATGCTTGCAGTGTATCTGCAACAATGTTGTCAAATGATTTAGTACCAAGTTCTTCTTCAAATTCAGCTGACATCTTCATCTACCTCCTCTTCATCTTCACCTTCTTCTTCATCTTCTTCATAATCTTCATCTGTGTTAAATATTCTTATTGCTGTACTACCATCTATTTTAGAACCATCTACCATTAATACGTATGATACTATACAGCTTGCATTCTCTCCTAATATTGCAGTTATAGTGTCAACATCACTTACTCTATCGTCTCCACGCAATATTGCCTGTTTACATTCAAATTCAACTGTTGCTAGTCCAGTATCATTTGCCTTTATTCTTTGACCATATATTGCATTACCGATATCGGTGTGATATATATTATCACCATATATGAGATTTATATTATTATTTGCCATTTGAATGATATCTTCATTCTCATTATTGCATAAACAAATGTCACCATTACTAACAATTATGTCTCCATTAGCAAACTTAATATCTTGCAAAGTATCACCTCCTATAGATAAAATTGTAGGTACTGTTACATGTACACAAAGTGTAACGGTACCTACTTAATTATCCCTCAAGCTTCTTAACTCTCTTATCTAATTCATCTATATCTATCCCGTTTACCAATACCTTACCACCAATACATTCAATCTTAGCACCACCAGTAGAATATATTGTGATATCACCAGGTGATACAGATGGTCTATTTGGGTCATATACACCTATAATACCATTGTTTGTCTGCGAATCTAGCACCATTGTATATGCCAGCAGCCCAACTGGTGGTGACGATGCTATACCAAATGGTGCTATTGGCATAAGATTTCTTAATTGTGAGCCACTCATATTGGTCACAGATGCCTGTTTGCCACCGTTGCCGACAGTAGATACTGTTCCAGTCTGCATCTGTTTCCTTAATGGTTCATTTATTCCATTTAATTCTCCACCAAATCTTCTTGACATATTATCAACCTCCTACAATGCCTTTGATGCCTTTGTTAATCCAGTAACACTACAACCTTTTGCTTGCCATGTTTTCTCGAATGTAGAGTCTGTTGGAATCATTGTTAATGTCGCCTTACTACCACTATCTGGTGATTTTGAATATGTTACTCTCCTAATAAAGAATGTTGCATTGACATTGCATCTTCCATTTATGACTGTGCATACAGCATTTGGCATGTAATGATTCTTTTCATCAAGTCTTACATCTATTGTTAACTCTGCATTATCCCTAAATGTCTCTCTGACATCTTCCTTTGCGATAGATGTATACTTAGATGATGCTTTATCAGAATAAGACCTCCTAACTTTTCTTTTTATAACACCTAGTTTATTCATATATTGATTCTTATATGACCCAGCAAGTTCAAACTTACCGTCATTAGACCCATATACTCTAACCTCACTCTTCATGTCTGTACCATCCTCAGATAATTTGAATGTTTCTATTGGAATACCAACCTTGCTTGTATGCATAACAAATGTACGTGTAGATTTCTTCTTAACACCCCATGTGCCAGTATACAATGTATCAATCAAGTACCATATTCTCTGCTTATCATCAAGTAGTATGTTATTCATAATTGATATTTCAGATTCACCACACCCAATAACAAGTTTCTTATATATACTTGCCTTACTTATTGAATGTTTTATACCATATGAATTGCATTTCTTCTCAATATACTGTTTTGGTTGTACGTTTTCTATTGTATCTGGTAGTGCATCATTATCAATAAGCTTCCAGCACTTATCTCTACCAGATATTTGAATATAATCATCTTCGTCAGTGTCAATGTAAACAACCATATCTATATTGCCTTTCATAATTGTCTTGCCATTGACCACTATCGTTACGGGGTCAAACTTTGAGAATAATCCTGAATATATGCCATTTGGGTTTTTTATTACAAAGTCAAATGTATCTGCATCTGTCTCCAAATCAATATCAACATTATACTCGGAGAATCTATATACACTATATTTGTTGCCAGTACGTTTGCTGGTGATTATTGCTTTCATAGATGTATTGACCATAACGCATTCCTCCTAATAATATATTGTTATTTTCTGACCTGGGTATATCAGATTTGGGTTCTTTATATTATTCTTCTTGGCTATTGTCCTCCAACTAATTGTGGTTTTATATTTCTTCGAATATCTAGCACATATTACTGATAAACATTCGCCCTTTTTGACTGTGTGTACGATTTTACCAGATTTTCTACTATCAGATGATTTTGACGATTTCTTGGTGAATGTGCCAGTATCTACCCAACCATATACATTAGACTTACTATTTGATGTGTGTATTAAATGATATGGATGAGCATGACCTTTCTTAATGATTGTTATCCTAGCCCATCCAGCGGTGGCTTTGTACCCTTTCGCATCTTTATAGCTTGTATAATAATGTGTACCACCTTTAAAATATACTATATCACCAACTTTAAAATCTGTATCATTATCATCGTCGTCTTTTGATGATTTGCTTTTATTCTTTTTCTTGGACTTGTTCTCTGTTGTCTTTGGTTTAGTGTCTGCAACAATCTCAAACGAATAATATATTGCATTCTTCTCTGCATCTACCCTACCCTCAAGATTTGTCATAAGACCCCTAGTTACCTGTGTGAATATTGGGTGTGAGAAATCACCCACACCCTTTTTCTTATATTCTGTATACAACTTCCTAAATGTACTGTATGCATTCTTGCCGAAGAAATATCCACTACCAGTGATAACTATAGCATTAATACCAAAGTCTTCAAGTTCATTCCCAATTAAACCAGGATATTTATGCTTAATATAAGCCCTATCACATTTAAATCCTGTTGTTTCAGGATTATTTGGAAACTTAAATGACTTATATTTAATATTAGACAATGCCATATCTACACCTCCTATTTCTTTGTTGAAGAGCCATACTGTGATGTAGTCCTACTATACCAGCTGTCGAGTACACCACCAACTCCTTTATTAAGAATTGTAGAGTTCTTTGTTACGTTGCCAAATTGGTCTACCTTTACATCAACATTTACATTCGGTGCAGACACATTAAATGATGGCGTCATTGTAACAGAATCATCAATTGTAATATTGTTGTCAATCTGATTTTGTATTAAATCCTGTTTGCCTTTGTCAGATAATGCTGCATAACCATTTGGCATTATGCTTTTTACAACATTATTAATATCTGGCATCTTAACGTCGCCAGTAAGTGTGATATTATTTGATTTGATATCAAGATTTTCTAATGCCTTAGATATTCCAGCGATTCCAACCGCACCAGTACTATCGGTACTATATCCTTTAGTGTCATTAATAGTGTTTTTTGTATTTCCACCGTTATTACTATTACTTCCACCATCAGATTTCTTAACTGAGTTGAATCCATCAATTATCGCACTTTTCATAGCATCGCTAAACTGCGATATATAATATGGGTTTTCTGTTGTAGCACCAGCAATCTCTTTCTTCTTTTTGTATTCGTCACTGTTATCTATAAATGTTGATCCACGATTTTTTAGGTACTCATTATATTCAGCCTGTGTACCATTCCATACATTATAATAACCTTGTTTAGTTGTATCATACTCTTCATTATACCCAGAATCGCCCTTTTTAACTGTAATCATCTGCTGCTCATACGCATTGTTAGCCTCCTCAATCTTCTCTGTGGTATCTTCTATCGCACCGTTGAATGCATCTAGATATTTCTTATATTCACTGCTATCTTTCCACTCCTTGGCTTCATCTACATCCATACCATATTCATTTTCTACCCTACCCCATGTTAAAGGATAATCTTTTGCATGTTGCAATGAGTTTATAATTGAATCCCAGTATATTTCACCAGTTTTTGGGTCAAACTTCTTGTCAAATGACTTTGGTAGCCCATAGTCTGATGGCTTAATATCAGATTTATCCCTCTGTGACTGTATCTGCTTTTGCCATTTTGCATCCCCTAACCCAAATGGATTTCCATAGTTGAACATATTATCTTTTGTATCTTGATATACCTCTCCACCAAAGTCTCTTGCTAACTTATCGCCACCAAGACCACCAATAATAGCACCTATAACAGTACCATATGGTCCAAATGTAGAACCAGCTGTAGCACCACCATATGCACCACCTAAAGAACCTAAGCCTCCAGATATTGCCTCAGCAGCACCTTTATCATCACCATTACTAATATCTGTGTATGCCTCTTTGCCACTTGAATATACTTGCCATGCAGTACCTAATATACCCAATGTCTTGCCAAGTTTTGACAAACCACTGAATACCTTACTTCCGCCTTTTGCGACTTCATCAACTGACATCACACCAGCTTCTATTAATTCGTCAAATTCTTTACTTGCACTATTTATCAACTCGTCTGTTGATACTCCGAGACCTCTTGCTATGTCGTCTATTGTATACGATGCTTGTTTGCCGAATGCATTAGTTACATCATCTGCAGTCGTACCGAGTAATTTTGCAACATCATCTGCACTACCAATGGTAGTAGAACCCTTTAATACAGTGCTAGCACTGGCTGTAGTAGCACCTCCACCAGTTCCAGTACCACTTCCATTGCCATTAACAACTACTGCACCAGCTACATTGATTACTGCACCACCAGCAATCGTCAGTATTTGCAATACAGATGATATTAGCTGTGCTATCTCGGATGCAGTATTAAGTGCGACAAGTTTCCCAAACCAGTCTATCGCATTAACTATAGCACCACCAAGGTCTTGTAAATCTTCGGGGAGATTTTGTACTGATTCTTCCATGTTGTCAATCATTTCTCCCCAATTTTCAAAACCACCAAGTATATCACCATCAAGGAAGCTATTCAGTACTTCAACTATACCAGTGCCTAATTCTGGTCCAACCTCTGCAAATACCTCTGTAAAATCTATTGTTATTCCACCAATGCCTCTGATTGCATCTGCTATCGCACTACCATATTTCTGCTCAATAAGGTCTGCAGATTCGTCTAGTGCATCCCTAAGACCATCAAAATCTATGTCATAATTTCCGTTATTCTGCAAAAATGCAAATAGTTCATCTCTAACCTTATCTACAAATGGGCTTAGTCTGTCGCCAACATCCGTCTTAATACCATCCCATAAATTGTTTAATGTCTTTAATTGACCATACTGTGAATCAAGTAATTGCTGTAATTTCTTCTCATTAGTGCCATCGGATTGTGTCTTAATCTCCTTGATTACTTCATTTAAACTTGTATCATCACCGTTAATCAGTGCATATGCTGATTTCATCTGATATAAACCAAAAAACTTCTTCGCAAACCATGCTTGCTCTTCGTCATTTAATTCTCCCATTACTTCATCTAACTGGTCAACAACTTCATCCATTGGTCGCAATTGACCAGTAATGTCTGTTTTTGAGAATTTTTCATTCTTTATGTCGTCATATGTTATTTTGCTACCATATGATTTGGCATAATTACTGAAGTCATAGAATGCTTTTAATGCCTTTGGTGGTGCTAGTTCTGCCTGTGCTTCTGTAATAACTGTTGTATCACCAGTAAGTAATCTGGTTAAGAGTGCCTGTATACCTGAACCAGATTGTGAACCTTTCAGTCCGAAATTACCCATAATAGAAATCATGCCTAGTGTTTCTTCAAGGTCTCGACCAATACCAGATGTAACGCCACCAGCATATTTCATTGATTGTACAATATCTTTCACATCGATAATTGACATATCTGCTGTATGCGATACCTTATCAAGCATTTCTCCCCATTTACTTTGTTCTACATTAAACTGACTACCAAGTGATACTGCAAAACTTACTGCAGTTTCGGAATCTAGGTCATTCGCCTCTGCAAATCTTAACACATCTTGTGTTACCGTAGAATTATTCTTTGTAATATCCGATGAGGATACGCCAGCTTTAATAAGTTCTGTTTGTAATTCGGATATCTCTGTAGCACCACGCAGAGAGCCAGTACCATCAATACCATACATACCTATACTTAATGCTTGGTCTTTTAACTTCTTAGAGTCTTCAAAAAATTTTGCCTGTGACTTAGCCGTATTGTCGTAATCAGCTTGCATCGCACCAAGTGTCTTTGCATGCTGCTCTGAAAATTCGGTGAAATTGTTGATAGCATCAGATGTGAAGTCATATATTGCAGACCCTAACTCTCTTATGCCCCTCTTGATTGAATTATTCACACCACTCATAGCATAATTATAATGTCTAGTTGCATTATTGACCTTTGTCAGCCCAGATTGTATAGACCCAACCATTTTGCTAATGCTACCACCGACTCCACTATTTGCGACATTTCCACTATCACCTAAATCCCTTATACTCTTTGATATATTTTTAATCTTATTAGATGCATTGTCCTCAGCCTCAATACTAACTATAAGTTTTTCTTCATCTGTCATACTTACACCTCCTCATCACCGCAATTTTCCTCTATTAATTCAACACTACAGTCATTACATATCGTATCGTATTCTTCCTCACATGAATCATCCTCATCTGTTGTGATGCCAGCAAGCCTATTATATTTATCAATATCAAAGTTAGGATTGACAAATGATTCTTGCTCGATTATAGTCTTACCACACCTAATACACTTCTTATTTCCTGAGGTAACTTCCTCTCTACATTTAGGACACATTCTCTCTAGCTTCTCGTCAGCATCTATTCTTTGATTGACGAAGAGCCATAACCATTGTTCGTCAGACATCCCTCTGAAACTAGGGTCTGATGGCAGTATTTTAAATGTACGAGCGACACTGTACTTATATCTTTCAATGGAGTTACCTCTAAATATTTTTTTAATTCATCTAATTGTTCCTCCTTAAGTACCTCAAGTTTTGGTGCTTTGTTAACAATCATTTCATTATATTTCTCACACACCCTCTTGATATCCTCATCATCAAGTAATTCTCCAACTTCATCGGGACTACTAGCAATCTTCACACTTGTATCCTCTAATGTTCTCATACAGTGATAACACAATAAACGATTATAAAATCTTGCTCTATTTCTTTCATTGTCAATGTCCTTATTATGATATCTTTCCTCCGTAAGTTCATTAATCTCGAGCATTTCGTCAGATGAGATTATAACTACGGCAATATCAAAAGAGTCACTCCCATTTCCAAGAGTGACTCTACTATAAGGGGCTTGACCAGTACGCATGTTTCTTAAATAACTAACATTACTAGTCATAAATAAATACCTCCTATTAACCTTTTGTTCTGTTCATTGCAGTAACTGTCATTTTCTCAATAACCTTGTCATTAAGAGATGCATCTTCTGAAATGTCTGTAACGATACAATCAGAGTATGTTACCTTGTTGCCGTTCTTAATAACTACAACATTGAATGCATTGTCTGACAAGTCATAGAAGTCAATACCATCACTTGCAGCTGTGTCCTCAAGGTAAACTCTAGACAGGTCTATACTGTATTTCTTCTTACCTTGAATAAATCCGATTGGAATATCCTGTCCGAATACATCAACTTCTTTTGTATCTTTTGAATACTTTGTTGTGTATGACTGGACACCAGCAATTCTCTTACCGTCAATTTCAATAAAAATGTCATTACTGGTGGTAATATCAATACCAGTTGTTGGTTGTGTATCTGCCATATCTTATCCCTCCTTTTACTATAATACCATATGCTGTTTGATTGTAATTGTGTACAATGGTGTAACAACATCAAATTCATAACCAACCAATGCACCATATCTGTCCTTAGGGTCTTTAATAACAGTTAATGTACTATCATCATAATTCTCGATGATCTCAAGGCTTTCAAGCTTCTTAAGTACAATATCAACATCAGTCTTAATTGCACCAAGTATTCTTGCAACACCCTTTGTTCTCTTATACTTAGCACGAAGAGTGTTCTCTACTGTCTCAAGTACATGGTCTGCGATAAATCGTGTAGTACCCTCTTGCCATGTTTCCTTTTCAGCACCCTTGATATCAGATGATGTTACAAGTCTCCATACTGTAGGTGCAGTAGAGCCATCATCATAGATTGGTGTTACACCACCATTAACAAGTGCATTCATTTCCGTTTCAAGCAATGTTCTTGAGATACCATCAAATCCAGCAATTGTTACACCATTCATTGGCAATGCTGGGTCGTCTGTTTCGGTCATAATTAGTGATGCAAGACCAGTCGCAGTGATTGCTGGGTCTACACCTGTACCACCCTGTAATAGTGTCTGTCCAGCAACAAAAATTCTGCTATCATCAATTGACTTCGCAAAATCTGTCATTGCAGATTGTGTTGTGCAGTCACTTGGTGCAAACACACTATATCTGAACATATCATTTGCTTCTGCAACTGCCAAATGGTCTTTTACTGCAGAAATTGTGTCTGTATCATTGCCTGTCAGTAATACAACCTTAACTGATTTGTCTGCCAATGTTGCAGATAATGTATCAGCAAGTGCAGTATCTCCATCTTTTGGAACAATAATACCCCTAATGTTAGTAGCACCATTTGCGACAAGTACTCTAACCATCTGTGGTACAATACTTGTACTTCCGAATGTAGCAGACGCATCTGCAGTACCAGTTATTGTAAATACTGTCTTTTCTTCAACTGTGTTTGTTACATCGCCAGATACTGGTGCAACAATAATAACACTTTTATTTGCATTAGAATTTGCTGTCAATGCACCACTTGTATCTGTACTACCTGTAATCTTGTTAGCCATTTTAATTCCTCCTTTATAACTTAATTGTATATGACTGCTTAATCCATTTGGTTAAGTCAACATATTCCATCTTAGGTAGTATCGTCTGTACTACTCTAAATTCATGTCTTATAACACCAACATAATCTATTATAGAATCTTCATTAGTGTCAAGACTTGTGATGTATGGGTCTCCAACAAGGCTTATTAGTCCAGTTTCTACTGGATTGTTTATATCTCCAGTAAAATCATAGAAGCTAAACTTGCCACCATTATATGCTATTGAATTTAATATACCATCAGCAATCACAGATTCTAATAATAACCTATCTGAATTACTACTGGTCGCAACATCAAACTGTATAACATATTCATGTACCCTACCAATAACATCTGTGTATGCCATGGCATTTTCGTCAAAGTAGCTACCAGCAAAGTTGCCCATTCCTATCTTTGATTGAGAATTGCTTACTTTCCTCACAATGATAGAAGGCTTATTGAGTTTAGTCATATCTCTTGGATATTCTGGTAATACTGGTATACTCTTGTATTTTAAGCCATATTCACTCGCAACTGCTGGTAGTCTTTGTTTCAGCAGTTGGAGTATTGTCATCATCATATTATATTCAATTGCTTTCATGTTTTCAATTTTCCTAATAATCATCAGAATATCTTCCTCCTAACTGCATCTTTAATAATCTCAAGACACTTATCGTTCTCTTCCTTAACTGTCGGTCTAACTGGGTCTCTCTTTGGAAGATTTTTGCTTGGTACACCATACATGTGATATGGTAATTTCGGGTCGTCTGATAATATGTGCACCATGTGCTTTCGTGTCCTAGCAGATAGTTTGGTGTAGAATGAAAACATCATATCACCAAACTCAATCAATGGTTTGTCTGCATTAGCACCAGCACCTCTCCTAAGCTTTCTCTTAATTGTTTCCATCTTAAGTCTAGCCCAGCCAGGTTGGTAATGACCAAATTTATCTTGCATGCACTCAATCAAGTATTCTCCAGCTTCTTCAGTACCCTCTGTTAATGCATTCTCTATTGATTTCTGCTTCCTGTCAAAACTTCTTATCATCTTATCAACACCAGTTACTTTTACCTCAACCATCGCTATCACCACCACCAATATTAGCATCATCAGAAAATTCATCATTTATAAGTTTTGTATCAGCCAAACCATCATGAGGAATATTTTCATATTTAATGCTAGACCCATTTGGTACGTCGCCAACATATCTTTTCAATGTAAGTAATGTCTCACCTATTCTATCCCTTATTGATTCTATATAATACCTATCACCAGAATTATCAATTGCAACTATCGTGCCTTGCGCTGGCTTGAATTGCATACCATCAATAACATTTGGTATCGCATATAATAGTGTACCATCGTCCCTAGAACCATATTGAAATTCTGTAGGCTTCATACTGTCTGCAACATTGTTGATAGAATCTTTTCTCTCTGCCTGTATAACAATCTCTTCATATAGTATGTCACCAGTAAACTCATTCATAATATGATTGTAGTTAGTCTGCTTATCTAGTGGTAGTGGCTTAAGCAATGTTATTGTTGTATTCCATTCCTTTATAATATCTCTAACAGAATTCTTCATGAAATCAATGTCCCATTGTGATAACATTCCCATTAGCTTTCACCCCTATTCCACAGTCTGCCGATATTACCAAGCCTATAATCCTTATACTCCTTATCCAAATCTGATAATATGCTTGTCAACATTTTTGGAACTTGGGTTTTGTCAACGGTTTTACCGTCAGTTGCCGTACTAAATTTGAAGAATGCACTAGCAGTCAATCTAAATCTTTTTATAGCATAATATACAACCCTGTTTTCAAGCATCATTTCTTCCTTTGTGTTTGGTTCTAATTCGTCAAGCTTTATACCAGCATTTCTAACTGCATCAGCTATATCTGTCCTAAAGTATTTGATAATATCTTCATCTGGCATATCATCACTATATGCTGGTAGACCAAAACTCAATGGCAGACCATCAAGTTTTATATACGCATTTCTCAAAATGCTTATCTTGCGTATATATTCAGTACTATGTGCTACTGCATCAGACAATACATCATCAACAACAATATTTGTACTATCAGAGACCTTATTATTAGAAATGTCCATAGTGCTATGTTCACCAACAGCAATATTAGCACCATCATTGATAATATCCTTGATATCTGCCATTTCATTTCACCACCTACTCAACAAATGTTACTTTCATTTCTCCATACTCAACCATGAACTGAATATCTTTATGGTTGTTGTATTCTTCCTCCGTATACTGTCTTTCATTCTTGATTGTAGCACCCTTTGGCTCTCTTGACCAATATTTACCATCAGAATCCTGCCAAATTCCACCACCAACATATGTTACAACAGCTTTCTTGTCAGATTTCTTGGTATCTTCCTTTGCTTCATTAGCATCTGTATTTACTGCCTGTTCCTGTGCTGGCTGTACAACCTCTTTTTTAGTATCGTCTGTTGATTTACTCATATCAATTTTTCCCATATCTCATATCCTCCTTTATAATCAAAAAGGTGAACCAGAAGTTTATATAAATCATCCAGCCCACCTTATATCTAATCAGTCATGCTGACTAGCACCCAGTGATTTTATATACATTGTCACCATATAAGATGGCGAATGTGTAAGCCTCCAGTGTACGAACTTCTTCAGCTGCAGTAGCGAAGTTTTCTGTACGGTCTAGCTGAAGTTCCTCACGAACTGCATATAATAACTTGTCCTTTGCACGAACAAGTAATGCAACTCCTGGAGTTACCCATGCAGTAATGATTACTGATAATCCAGCAACACCCTTGATGTCACCAGTATTAGGGTCTAACACAATTCCAGGTGGTGTCTTGTCAAGAGTATCTGGTAATAAGTCGTCTTGCTGGTCTGGATTAATTACTAAGTGTGTAAAGTGAACAGGTCTTGGGATGTTAGTTCCCTCTTCCTTGAACAATGCACCAGCTTTCTTAGCATCACGAATATCCTTAATTGACAATACACCAGGAGTACTTGCTGCCTTACTATTTCCAGCACCAGCCTCAAGTGAAGCAAAAGCAACCTTATTCTTTGTACGAGTATGAGCCTTACCTAACTCCTGTGTCGTATATCTCATTACATCAACTTGGTCGTCACGAATCATTTGATGTGTGAATCCAGCACGAACACCGTAATCTTCAGCTACGATTGTCTGTGTACCAGTTCCAAGTGATACGAATGGGATTTCCTGACCCTCTACGATTTTACCAACCACTAATCCCTTATATGTTGGGAATGGAATGTTATTTCTTGTTAATTCAAATCTCTGAAAGATTGCTTCGAACTGTGATGGCTCTTCATTAGCACCCTCAAGCAATAATGGATTTAATCCATATGCAAGTAAGTCACCAAAATCAGAACGACCCTGTAATTCAGAGATTCTCATATTTCCAAATTCAATACCTGCCATTTCTAATTTCCTCCTATCTATATTTATTAGATGCTGAACTTAACATAAGCATCTTCATCAGAAGTTGCTGAACTAAGTGCCACACCAATCTTAGTGCCACCACTACCAAGCTTAGCAACTTTACCATCAGCTGCAGACGCTACTTTGTCACCAGCTGTGATTGTTGAACCTGCTGTCAACTTGAATAATCCTTCTGTTTCTACTGCTACTGGCTCGCCAGCTTTTGCATCAAACATTGCAACACCGATTACTGCATCAGATGCACCAGCAGATGGTGATACTTCCATATCTCCACTGATTACTACTACCTGACCTTTTGTAACATCAGCACCAGCTACAATTTTCTTCTGCTGTAATGACAAATCAGTACCAAACTCTGCTGGCACATATCCAATCTGATTACCTTCATTTACATTGTATTCTCTAGCCATCGATTATTCCTCCTCTCTTATTTATCTTCTTTCTTCTTTACACCAAACATATTAGCGACTGCATCTTTGATGTTATCATCGCCAACTGTTCTCTTCTGTGAACCAGCTGGTGTATTATTCATTCCACCCATTTCACGAACGAATGCAATTTCACTTTCGATAGATTTATCGATTGCTTCCTTTGTATCACCTGATACTCTCTTCATGAATGTTTCAACATGAGCCTCATCAACCATCTCTGTTACTTTCTGCAACTTGTATGATTCTAATTCAGCCTGTGTCTTGGCATTTTTCAATTCTGTGATTTTCTGTTCATAGGAATCGATTTTGCCCTGTAACTCTGTAAGTTTAACCTTTTCCTCTTTACCACCAAGAATAAGACTCATTTCTGTAATCTTGTTATTCTCGATGATTGATTTCACCAAATCTGGGTTCTGTGCCTGTAATTCTGCAATTGTAACGCCTTTGATAATTGCATCATAGCCACTTGGATTGAATGCTCTAAACTCTGTTACAGTAGCATTCTTGATAATGTCCTGTGCATTTAATTCTGTTGCCATTTCACCATTTCCTCCTTTATTATTATTCATTTCACTTACAACGGTCATGGCTTGTGATGTTGCTATTCCCTCTGTACCAGGATTTGCCCAGTCAACAGACTGTAAATCCGTCATGTGTATTACATCAAGTAAATCTCCATTTCGAACAACATCGGCAGAACCGTTGATTGATACCGTCATGGGATTACCAGCAGCAATACTCTTCGGTACCCATTCCCTTAATGGAGATGTCTTGAACAAATAAGCTTTAGCTATTGCCCTCTTTAATCCATCTGCCATTGTCTCTACTACAGACCCAACATAGATGCATTGTGGCTCTCTAAATTCGAATCCATACTTTGATGGGTCTGGATGCCCAAAGAATCCCTGGCATCCTGGAATTAACTGGTTAACTTCCTCAACAATATTGTTATTATACCGTCTATCATTACCAGATACTCCAGCACGAATTACCTCGACATTAACAAACTTGGGGTCTGGGTCATCTGCAGTAATTGTGTCGATATCTATCCTTGGGTCGACAGGTACATTTACCAATTGAGATTCACTTACCATTTCACAAACTCTACTGTTAGTATTCATTGTGATAGTTACATTCTCTCTTGTTGTGTTAGCCATTTAATTCACCACCTTTATCTATTATTTACAACACAAATCGTAGTGTATTGCGATTGTGTGGAAATACTGACACTATTTAAAACTCTCTATCGCAGTAAGCAACTTATTCCACTTATCTAGCTGCTCTGCATTCCATGGTAACACCATGACACCTTTTATTGCCTCATATGACCTATTCAGTGCATCAGTATTTCCATCAGCCATAGAGCCAGCAACATAATTCTTCCAAAACTTCATTTGGTCGTTAAACTCCTTTGACATATGTGTATTTGCATTATCTCTTGCTATATCCCATGAATTTATTTTGTCACTCATATACCTATCTCTAGCGTCTTTCATATCAGACATTACCTTGTTAGTTCTACCTCCAGCCAAGTAATCAGCCTTTGCTTTGTCCGACATATACTGTGCATAATTGATACCAAGGCGATTATTTATTCTCTCGTACATCATGTCTGAACTATATCCAGTATTCAGCATATTTGCCCTTGATATTAATTTTGTATCAACTGGACTATCCCAGCCATCCATTATTGGTAGCCATACACATCTACATCTTGGGTGTGCTGGCAGTGCTTCACTATCATCATCTAAGTCATATATACCACCTATTCTTTCTCTACAGTATTCACATGTCCTTTCTGAATATTTGAATCCATGCCAGTATTTTCTTACCTTATTTCCAGTAAGTTCCTCATAGTCGCTAAGTCTTTTCATCACACCATAATTGTATGCTCTACTTAACTCTGTTTGTGCAATTTCTTCTGCCTTACTTCTAGTTACACCAAGTGTATCTTCTATGATATAGCGAACATTTGCCTTGTTCGCCTTGCCTTTCAAGAATAGATCACCAAGTTTAGCTCTAACCTCTTCTATCTTCTGATTTGTGTGCTTTGTCAATAATTCAAATGCATGTTCCTGTATATACTTTAGTGTTTCTTCATCATACTCGCTATTACCCTTTTGTTCTGATACACCTTGCTTAAATTTTGCAGATACTTCAGTTCCTATATCGATTAAGTTGCCAGTATACTCATATGCAGTATCTATATAATTGTCAAACATATCAATCAGAATCTTCTTGCATTCATTTAGATATGTGTCCTTTCTGTTATATAACCTAATCATAAGTTTCTGTAGTTCTAATACACTATTTATATCTGTTAGTACACAATTTATAGCACTAGATACATATCTATCAGATGCTGTACCAATCTTGTATAATATGTCTTGTTCAAACTGCAGATTTTTGCCGTCATATCTATCTGCTTGAGCCTTTACATAATCAATAACTTTATCCTTATTATCCATCGTTTCCTCCTTGACAATATAAAAATGCTGAAAACCAAGAACTTAATAAGCGAAAGAGAAAAAGCTATACACTTTTCGAAGTTCTTCAAGAAAAAGCAGCTATTACAGTAAAAGAAAGAAAAATTATTTATTACACTTATTATCAGAGGTATTGTGATTATTGTTTTATTTATTGTTCACGATACCTCTGATTTAATTTTATTTATTAATCTCTTTTACCTTCACCTATTACTTTCGTTGTGTCTACCCTATTTGCATCTGCTCTTCTTCTTCTATCTCTAGTACCATCGTCGCCACTATTTGGGTCTTCAATATTTGCTGAATTATTCTGTCTGCTAGTAAATCTACCACCCATAGCACCAGCAAAATCAGAATTGGCAGTTAACTGTGCAAACATTTCTGCCTCTTCAATTATCTGCTGTTGCTCGATATCCCAGTTATGACCCATATTCATGCTGGCTGTTCTTCTTGAGCATAAGTTTGCACCAACCTTTAGGACATATGTTTCTGCCTTGGTCTTTTCTGACATTGTATCAATCTCTGGGAATATTAATTGTCCATCATCTACTGTTGATGGGTCGCCACCAGCACATGCTACTACTGCCTTGTGTATATCAGTAAATGCATTAGAAAATCTATCCTGTCTACTTTGTGCAAGATGGGTGACTGCAAACGAGTTATCATCACCACCAGTTTCGCTTTGGTTGAATAACATATATTCAGGCATACTCATACCAGCACATATTAAACCACGCAGTAACTTATCGTCTGCTGTAGGCGATAATGCACCACTAGTAAACTCTAATGGTTTCCACTCTTCTTGCTTGTTGTGTACTGGATTACTACCAATTGTGAAACCAACCAAATCATTAATTCTATCCTCTATGACCTGTGGGTCGTCTGTATCAATAGAGATATCGTATGCTGGACTTCCGTACATCTGGTGGATTGTCAGCCTATCGCCAACGAAGTCCATATAGTCTTCTACTAGGTCAGATGATTGATAGAAATCAGATGTACCATATACCTCACTGGTAGAATTATTAAACTTAATATGGCACATCAATCCTTTACCCTTTATCTTGGTAGAACCTTTAAGACCAAGTGCCTTTCTTACCTTTTGTACGACACCATTGTTGATACCATTTGCAAACTCAATTTCATTCAAGTATGTTTCTATTGGCATCATATCAAACTGCTCGTCTTTACCAGTTTCGTCATTCTTGTATGTGACGATATACCTGTTTACTCTATTAACATCTGCTGGGTCAAAGTCTATATCAATCTGACGAGATTCGTAGAATGATACTAGCACATCACCTGTTGCCTGTGGGAATAGACCAATAAACACCTCACCATATAATTGTGCATCTGTACCCAATGATTCTAGCTTATCTCTTAGTCTATTTACTCTCCAAAATCTGTCAACGATCTCCTGTGTTGCATCATCGTATACCCACTTGAGTCCTCTGCCAAATACCAATGCATTGAGAATATTTATTCTGTTCTGCATTATTGGGTTTGATTTCCACAACTCCCACATACTATCGTGATGTTTCTTTCTAGATGTGTCATATCTATATACAACCTGTGCAGATGTGTTAAAATGACCACTAACTTTACCAGATTGCCCAGCAATCATCTCTTGTACTGCTTGCTGTAATACTTCTCTGTCATAGTGCATTTTACCGTCAGCACCTAATGTGCCGACAATTGTTTTGCCACCCAGCATTACATGTACTGCATCTGGTTTCCTATTTGGCATTTGTGTGTTTGCCATATTACTACCTCCTTCTTCTACCTACTCTATTTCTAGGTCTTCCATTTTGTACGAACTTATCATTTCTGCCTGGGACAAATATTCCAGACTTAGTTTTCCTAGTTCTTGGGTTTATCACTGGTTGTGCAGAGCCTCCAACTGGTAAATATTCAGCACCACCACTTGCTATATCTGCATATATCTTTGCATGCAAGAAATGGTCTGGTCCAGTATTTACATACATAATAAATTGGTTACCAGATTTATTCTCTACGTGCTCGGCTGCAATATTTGTGAAATGCTCTATTGCCATATCAACCTTTTCATTTTGTAAATCATAGCCTGGCAGTACCAAGTTGGTATCTGATACTTCATCTATTACACATTCAATAGCCTCAGACCTACCAACAGTAACAATCATCTTCTTATCGTCCCATTGCACATCTGTCTTTGCTGGTGGTGTCGCATAGTAGCATGCATATACTTGATTTGTTACACCAAGTTCTTTTAATTCGTCCCTAAGTGAATAGAACCTAGTAATATCTGGACCAGCATCACATACAACCTTTTTAACATATCGTTTATACTTAGCAATATGTCTTGCAAATGCTCTTGGATGTTCCCTTGGGTCTGGATGGTCTGCTATATATAAGTCTATTAGCCTATGGTGTTTGTTCTGTATATATAGGTATGATTTTGCACCCCAGTCAACACCACAATAAATCCTCTCACCTTTATCTGACAATTGACCTAAATGGTATTCATTCTTGCCACATTCCTCCATCATTGCAATTGTGATTGGTATATCATCACCACCATATGACTCTCCAAGTACCTCATTATAGAATCTTCGTCTACTGTATGCTGTACTATTCTTCTTTCTCATAATTTCGTCTGCAGTCAGCCAGCAAACCATTAGCTGATTGATGTGATATCCACGAAATTCTGGTTTATGTTGTGGTCTTGTTGCTAGCCACTTTCCATTATTTCTATTTAATGGTTTCCTACAATGTGGGCATCCATAATAGTAATCTGGCTCATTATCATATTGTCCGCTATCAAGGATATTATCCATTGTTAATGGTGCTGTATATCCACAATGTTCGCATGTTACATGCCAATAGTGCTTATCGGATGCCTCCCATTGCTGGTCAAACTGAATTCCTGGCAGTTTAGGTGTGCCAAGTGTTAATGTTTGTTTATACTCTGAATGTGATGCACCCTCGCCAATTACAGTTTCTACATCATCTGGGTGGTCTTGTCGTTCATCATATACCACGAAGTCAAGTGAAATGCCACGAGCAGCATCACCTACTGTATCCTTTCTCGATTCCCACGTACCACCAAGTATATAGAAGTTATGTGGCTGTAACCCTTTCTCATTGGGTTCTTTTAGGAATTTACGCATCATTTGTTCTGAATTATGCATGTCATACCAATTCTTTAGATATTCACTGTCCATAATCGCTGATTGTAACCTCTGTTTTGCAAATTTCTGTGCCTGTGCAACTCGTGGAAATGCATGTAACCCGACAGTATAAGGATGTGCATCTAACTTATGAAGTAACCAATTCTCTGAAAATTCTGACATTTCCACCTGTCGACCCTTCATAAATATGATATTTTGATATTCATCACGATATGGTTGTAATAGGTAATCTCTATCTTTAAACGAGAATGGTTGACCCTTCAGCACACGATTATTCTCAATCCATGACACAGTGTCTATTGATGCCAATATTTGACGCATATCTTCTTCCGTCAAAGATGCTAGTGCCACTTCCAATGAGCACGATATATTATCCATCGCATCAGATATTGTAAGTATTTCTTCATTATCATTCATTTCGTGACACTCCTTTCCTTAGCCTATCAATCATATCAAATCCACCATCGCCACTGATTGCCTCTTTCAATATGTCTGTTAGGGTATCCCTTACGTTAATATTGATTGTTGTATTTTTATTTTGTAGTAGTGATGGGTCATTCTGTATTTCTTGGAATTTCTGTGCATTCAGCATGGTCTCACCATATGAATTGATAGCATCCAACATTGTTTGCTGTACCATACGCATATCCTTTACACTATTAATCTGTATGCCACGCATTTTTGCATCTTCCAACATTTCTGCAGAATCATTAATCAGTTCAGACAGTCTGCCGATTAGGTCTACTTTCTGTATTTTTGCTACTGATTTATTGAACTCTTCTGTTACCATTTGTTGTTTCGCTTGAAATTCTGGTGTTTCTGCCACTTCTCTCATGATTATTTCGTCACGATGCTTTCTATACTTCGCAACAGATGCTGGAGAGATATATCCACCCATTTCCTTAAGCTGTGCAGATATCCACTTATTTGTTTTGCCCTCATTCAGCCATGTATCAATTTCATTTCTGAATGGGCTAGTTTCACAACCAAGTTGATACTGTGGGTCTTTATTATCAGCCATTATTCTCACTCCTTTCTTGGGCTACCAATGCAATCAGCCCGAATATTTCACAGGGATGTCTAGACCTTGTATTCCCTGTGCAGAATTGTAGGTCTTCTGTTCCCTTTTAGTTACATATGTAATCATAGTTATTTTCTTATTCTCGATAACTTATGTTATATTTCTTCATGTGTAGATATAAAATATAGTATATGTTATATTTCTTCATATGTCTTTGTTCGAAAGATACGTATGGTGTTGGTAGTAATAGTATATGAACTCATATTAAATATAAATTATAAATAGAGGGATTGAATGTAGTAGTAATAGTATATGAACTCATATTAAATATAAATTATAAATAGAGGGAATTAGTCCGTCCCAACCCCTCCTACCCCTTGACAAAGCACCCCTCTGTGTGGTATAATGGATGTATAGGGAGGACACAGAGATAATCCCACAGCCACCACACATCGAAAGGAGAGATAGCCATGAGCAAGAAAGAAATGGTAGCAGAATTAAAGGCAAACGGATATAAGGTGGACGGCAGAGCAAGCGAAGCCAAGGTAACAGAGATGTATGAGGATATGCTGGCATCTATGGAAGCAAGCAAAAAGGAGGAGATAGTTATGAGTGGCAAGGTAAGAGCAAACAGAGTAACAATGGTGGCAACAGATGCTGGATTTACAGCAAGATTCTTCAGAACCCACAAATTATTAGGCACAATAGATATACCAGTGGAGGCAGATGCCAAGGGCAAGATTAGCCATGGTACAGATGCTAGAACCAAGGCTAGGGATATTGCAATCAGTAGAGCCAGCGAGATTGGCATTGATTGGAAGCCAGATATGCAAGGGCAAGCATGGGAACGCAAGCATAACATATATCTAACAGATGCAGATGTGGCTGAGGATGCAGAGATACTCATCACACCAGCACTTGAGAGACTGGTAGACAAATGCAAGTGGGACATGGAGATTGAGAGCATTGATGTGACAGGCATCACAGCCAAGGATAGTAGCCTATCATATGTGGAGGATGGCAGATATACCAAGAGTGGTGCATGGTGCGTGGCAGATATCGAGTTAGAGGTGCACACAGTTGTGAATGGCAGTAAGCTGGATGTGATATACACAATGGAGATGAAGAGTGGGCAAATCTGCAAGCCTAAGACTACAATCGCACAATGGGAGCAGACAGTAATCATGGAGGCAGAATTACAGGGAGTAGTATTAGAGGTGGCAAAGGAGGCATAGTCCTCCAGCCACTAGATAGGAGGTGAATTAGTATGATAGTGGTGACACAATCACAATACAAGGTACTGTCGACAATGTATGAATTGGCAATTGTGCATGCAGATGATACACACGCACTAGTTACTATAGTATGTAGTAGGTAGCATACAGGTGGTATGGTAATCAAGCCTAATATGGGTGCAACTCCCACAACCACCATTAGCCGATATCTGGCGAATATTTATTATGGGAGGTGAATTAATATGGCAGAAATAATTGGATTCCTACTTGTGCTGGCATGGGTAATGGGCAAAGCAGACAAGAAGATAGATAGTGCAAGGATATATAAGTGGTTCGATAGTTGGGGCAAGAAGAAGAGGTGACAGATATCATAGGCACGAGTATTTAGTGATAAAGAGAAGTAGCCTCGGAATAGCCTCTTAGGGTCACTGCTGACGGTATCGGAGTTATCGGCTCATAACAGTCAGCA
>ERZ808277.71-NODE-71-length-60614-cov-12.049819_pt1 | contig 60614 bp, 57 predicted proteins | sample MGYA00521240_ERZ808277 | MGnify/ENA primary metagenome ERZ808277 (study PRJEB31516, sample SAMN03275599) | gut metagenome | biome: mammalia-associated habitat; material: feces | host: Papio cynocephalus | place: Kenya | collected 2012-07-17 ... | reverse complement strand
TAATTCACTCATTAACAACGGAATAATAAAGAATTAATATATTGAAACGAGCAATGCCAATTAACTTTAGCTATTTTAAAATTGACAAATTTGAGTTTTATTATTATAAATGATTGATTATCAATTCATTATGGCGCAAATATAGGTCTATTGGGTCCAAAGCGAAATTTCTATATATCAATGTATCAACCATTTACGAATGTCCGATTTTTCGTGTTGAGTCTACTCTATTAGTTATTATTCTACCTTAAATTTACTATCTTTGTTGCTCGTTTGTTACTCGAAATTATGAGAAATAAAGGTCCTATTGCTCTGCGTAAGAAAAAGTTGAAGAACGGTGGCTACTCTCTGTATCTCGACTATTACATGAATGGTGTTCGCAAATACGAAACTCTTCATATCTATCTGAATCCAGAAAAGAACGCGGCCGTCAAGGCCGCTAATAAGAACGCCTATGCGGCAGCAGAAACGATACTATCAAAACGTATTATTGAGTTTCAAAGCGGTTCGGCTGGAATTGTATCTCCACTGCAACGTCATATAACAATGCTGGATTTCGGAGACTCTGTACTAAAAGACTGCCAAAAGCGGGCGAGTCCTTCTTATTGTAAAACGATAACTAGTGCCCTTGGATTGTTCATCGAATACGCAGGGAAGGAAGTCAAAGTCGTTGATATAACTCCAGAGCTAATGAAGGGGTTTGCGGAATTTCTTAAAAATTACGACTCTGCGCGAGCTAGAAACCGTGCTTATCATTATCAATATAATTTGATTCTGACAAAAGAGACAATAAATCAGATTGCCAAAGCCGCCAAAACGACATCGGTAAAAGAACTCGCGAAACAATTTCACGTAACACCGACGACAATCGTAAAAGCAAAAAAAAGAAGCATAGAGACTAAGCGTACTGCATTTTTGTCTACAAATACGATTTGTGTCTATTTCTCTACCATAAAGATATTGCTTAACGAAGCAGTAAGGCAAGGTATCATTGCTGTAAACCCTATCGCAAGGCTCAAAGCATCAGAGACGCCGAAGCGTATTGAGACGCAGAGGGCGCACCTCTCGATAGAAGAATTGCGTTTGTTGGCAGATACGCCTTGTAAAAGCGATAATGATAAACGTATGTTTTTGTTCTCTTGCTTTACTGGGCTGCGGTGGTCTGATGTATGTAGGGTCACCTGGCGCATGATTAGCGAGGGGAAGATAGAAATTGTTATGAAGAAAACGGAAAGGCTTGTAGTTGTGCCAATTTCAGAGAACGCGAAAAAATGGCTTCCGGAAAGGAATGGCGCATCGTTAGATGCTTGCGTCTATGAGAAGAAAAACCCAAAAATGGTGAATGACAATATCCACGAGTGGATTAAAAATGCTGGGATAAACAAGAATGTATCTTTTCATGTTGCTAGGCATACGTTTGCAACACTTGCTTTAACCTACGGCGCGGACTTATATACGGTAAGTAAACTTTTGGGACACCAGAGTATTGCTATTACCCAGATATACGCAAAAATCGTCGACAAGAAAAAAGAGGAAGCTGTTAATCTAATTCCAGACTTATAGAGAAGAGAGAGATATCTCACGACATCTCTCTCTCGGGATATTATAACTATTGATTAAAACATGACTTCTAATCTTCTTTTGCCATTTCAGCCAATTCGGATCGCAAATCTGATACCACCGTTTTTGCGGTCATGTTAACCGCCTGCTGTTTTGGAATTACAAACTCACATAATTTGATGTATATTATCAACCATTCTTTAGGATCAACAATCATTTCCAATTTCTCTTTCGCCTTCTCAATATTCCCATCGACAATATCAACGATAATGTCTTTCGCCTTTGCCGTTATGTGATTTGGTTCGCCTCGCTTTCGACCCCCAGTCTTTATCCCTCTTGCCATTCTTACCTATTTTTATAATTTTTTTGTAAAATGAAACTTGGATGTTGAACAAATCCCGGTACTCTAAAAATATCAACAATACGATGCTCGTCTTCAATTGCCTGCTGCTCAAAAGGAATACCGAACTTGGTTCCAAGCATGTTGTACCAATCAGCGAGAGCTCCGCGTACTATATAATCGTGCATTAACTTTACGGCCACCTTTAGCCCTGTATCATTAAAAGAATGCGGTAACTCAAATATGAATACGTAGTCGGCATCGAGAGTGCCAGTATTATCAAGTTCTTCAATTTCTTCTTTCGACAAGCAAAAAGTTAGCCTTTTCCTTAATGTCGCCTCACGAGATTCGATGAATTGAGAAACAAGTGTCCCGTCAAGTCTATCCTCAGTATCTGTAGATAATCGGTCTCCGGCCTCCCCGTCAACCGATACCTCTGACAACTTATACGTCATTGCGTCTATATCATAAAGAATCTGTGATTTGTGCAGTGTTATCTTTCTGATTTTAGTCCGCGGTTCTATAAAAACATTCTCTATCATAGTGTTGGAGGAATCTTACTGTGTAACATCTGAGTTATCGCTTTCGCATCGGCTATTGACATTTGCTCGTGCAATTGAGCGACTTCAGTATGGCTCGAAATTGTATACACTTTAGACAACACCGAATTAACAAGAAAAGAGTGCATTAAGTCTGCAATAGACTGCACTTTGCCAGATGCTCTTCTGGATGAAAGGAGCAATTTATAGACATATCTATCACCGATAGCAAGGGAGTCATCGGCATATTCTTGATAATTCAATTCTATGAACCGTCCAAGGACCGCTGTGAGACGAGCGTTGGCCTCATTCAATCCTTGTATTAAGGTTCCTTTCGGCGGAATTGGCTCTTTAGTTCCCATCTCTTGTAAGAATTTTGCGCCAATATCTTCGCTCAGGTTTGATATGTACAGTACTACATCCATATTAAAAACCGAGTGAGCACATAATACGCCTACTCGGTTAATGGCTCTTAAAAACTCACTCTGCGCTAATTTAGTTTAAAGCATGTAGCGCAGCGGTCTAATTTTACTCAATGTATATATTTCCGTGCAACAGGATATAATTCTTGTGCGATTTCCCCGGCAATATATTCTTGTTCCTCTCCTCGGCATTCAACTCCAAGAGCAGTGCCAATATGTGTAGCTACGTGCCCCTTTTCGTGATCCAATGTATTCCAGAATTGAGCAGGATCACTGGCTTCCTTTACCACCATTATTGACACTCGCTTGTCTGTATTCGAGTATGTCAGCCCAGTGTTTAAACCCTCCCGCAAAAGATTCTGTTCCGCACGTAGAAAAACTTCGTATGAACATCCCGCGGTTTTAAGAAGTCTCAACACCGCTCCAGCATCGTCACTTGCCACATCAAAGCAGGCAACCATTGTCCAATCCCATGCAGGGAAATATACCCATTGCCGAATCATTATATGCAGTCCTCCCATGGAGGCATCTCGCCTCGGCCGATGCAATCAGCATAAAATCGCGTCAGTGCTATTTCATCGTATCCATCCACATCATCCAAATACGCCTTGACGTGTAGAACCAAATGCCTTTCATCAACCAAAGAGATACCATAGAAATCAGACATTAACATGTGGTATATATATACCGCATCGTAAGCTGTATAAGAAGTAGGATCTACACCATATCGTCTGAAAATAGTATCCACGTCTTCTTTAGCCAATAGTTGCATCGGCTCTTCTTGTGCGGAATCCTTAGCACGTCTCCTCATCTTGGATATTGCCCATTCGCACATCTTCTTGCTGAAGTGCCACCCATACGTGGACAGGTATTCCTCCATTCCAGAAGGCATAGGCTCTTTCATATCAAGTCTTTTCCTGCACATACTTTCTATCTATATCGCCCCATGGTCCCTCGACCTCTTCGCTCACCTAACATTCCGCGATCCTCGCCTTCAACATATGAGTTTGGTCTTCCGTTCATGCCACCTCGATATGACCGTTCTCCCATCTCCTCATGTTCGCGAACCTCTCGCATAGCATCTCTATAGCCATCTTCGTATCCACACTCATAGTCTTCGTTCATGCCTGTTTCGCGGTTGCCGTAAGACTCTCTTATCTGCCAATATTTAGCCATTGTTTTTTCCTCCTGTTTTTGTGGCGGTTGTTCCAGAGTCCAAACGCATCAGTAAGTCTTTATTCATTTGTATAAGTTCAGACATTTGCGCTTTTAGTCCATCGATCTCCGCTTGTTGTTGTTTCCTCTCCGCAAATTCCGGATTAAGTCCAGACAAAATCTCATCGCAACCGCAGACAACCCCTCTATGATACTCAACGCTATTAATCGCGTCAAGACTTTTATTCTTAAGGCTCAAAACCTCTGCGTTCATTGCTTCTCTATTATCAGCAATCACAACACCACCAGTCCCGAAATCTGCAATATCCGCAGCGGCCGGAAGTTTTTGATAAGTGATGTCTTGGTTATTCACCTTAACAACAACATCAACGACCATTTCCTGCGGCTGCCCGAAAAGTGGTGGCATCTGATATTTAGGAGAAGGAGACGACACACTAACCACAGAACCAATTTCAAGTGATGGCGTACTGCCCTTGTGCAAAATGTATATTTGACTGTTTGTTCTTAGACTCTGAAACATATCGCCAGATTATTATTTGTTATACTATAATAGTTGTAAAATGCCACTTGCTCTATCGAAATACATCAAGTAGATGCCAGCTCCGCTTAAGCCAGCAACGGTAACCGCAGCTCCGCCTTTCGCTGTTATCGCTTGCGTCCCAGCCGAAGAAGTTAATACTACAGGGAGAGTATCAGTTGTTCCGGCTGGGATTTCCTGCTGGAGACGAACTATTAGAACTCCACTATAATTCCGGCTAAACGAAAAGTCCGCATTAAATGAATATTGAACATTAGTCGAACTAACTGCAACACCTGTGCTCGATATACGTGGTATCCCGCTTCTATTGCTTGAATAGTTGATTGGATTTACTGTTGCCATACAACCTCTCTATTATGCCCACTGTCCATTAGTAAAAAAAAGCACCGCTAGCACATTGACCAAGAGCGTACGATGTTGGCACGGCCTGAAGCTGCGGATATGGCACAGCCACAGTAGGAGGCAAAGAAGCCTTAATCTGTGCAACTTCGTTCTGTATAGGGGCAAGCATTGCTGCTATGTACTGATTCTGCTGGCTCTGGCTTATCTGCCCAACCAAAGTAGCCTTTTCTGTCGTGAGCGCGTCGATCTTGCTCTGCATCTCTCTCATTTCGAGTGCACAGAACTTGTCGTTGATTAAGTTTGTTTGGTCCGAGATAGCTTTTGTTACAGCGCTTGTGCTAGCATCGACCTTTGAACCAAGCAACTCCGTTTGCTGAAGAGTCGCAATCCGATTCTCGTAGCCCTGCGTAGTTGCGAGAAGTTTGTTGTCGCAGCAGCACTGTGCAAGTTGGCTAGCCAATGCCTGATTGCCAGACTGAATTGAGTTGATAACCTGCTGCGCACTCATGCCTACCTGACTACCGACGGACTGAATACTTGACTGCACGGAATTGATAGCCGCCTGAATCGAGTTGACGTCACAATTCAAGGTCGTTGCAAGTTGCGAGATTGCTGTGCCGTTTCCATTTATTGCTTGTAGCAATAGTCCGCGCCCATAATCATTGTTGATTTCATTAGCAAGACCATTTCCGCCTCTACCGAATCCTCCGAACCCACTGTTCCATCCGAAGAACAAAAGAAATAGCACCCATATCCAGTTACCATTACCGAATCCTCCACCACCATTCATCATAGCGAGGAGCATGTTAGGATCCACAGAGCTTCCACCTGGGGAAGACTCCGGAAATACAAAAGTTTTTTCTTCTGACATATGATAGTTTTTTATGTAGACCTTTGTTAGTCTACACTGCAAAACTACTCATGCCTAATTACCGTTCACATCATTTCCGATTTTTTTAGAAAAAGCCATATTTATATAGCCCTATGCCACAAAACAATACCAAAAAAGGACGGCTTTTTAGCCGTCCCCAATAAAGGAAATGAAACGTTATTCCTCTGGAGCTAGCCAGAGTATGCCTTCAAGAATAGGTTCTAGCGGAGAGAATATATCTCGCCCATTCTTATTGTTTTCTTTTTTTAGTGCGTGCCAACTGTCATAATCAAACGCCTTGACATCAAGTTGAACGTCCTCTTCATAGAGTTCCTTACGGAGCTCGCAGAACTTCTCAAACTGTGACATCAACATTTCGCGTTCTGAGCGTTCCTCTTCCGTAGCATCCTGAATTTTTGACAATTCCTCCCGTCTTTTGTCAAACGCCTCTGGGTCATCTATGCCTGAACTTTTCAATAGTTCTTTTTCGGACTGCTGCACTTTATCCAATGCGGAACGTATAGCCTTTTGAAACTTGTAAAGGAGATAAGCGGACTTGGCCGGAAGCGTCAAAGAAGTTGCTTCAAGTACACCGCCATTCGCAGCCATAATTATTTGATAATATTTCATATATTATTTTTTTGAATGTTTCACAAAATACCAAATTCCAAAAGCATGGAAGCCTGCATTAAATAGTGCCGGGCCGACATAAGAGCCCCCTAGATGATTGAGTATAAGCATTGAACATGCTATTGCGAGCATCGCCCATACAAATGCGATAAAGACCACCAGGCCTTCTTTAAGCCTTTTTACGTTTTCTTCTGTCATAATTTATAGATTTAATGTTATTGTCTTTGAACCTAATGCCACATTTGCTTCTCCTGCCTTGTAAGCGTAGAGATGCACTTCTATAGGGATATTAGATAACGATACGTTTGCCGGTACGAATAGATAGTAATCTTTCTGCCCATCTGCTGTGAGGATTACACCTGATTGAGTCGTGCCTTGTCCAGAAATAGCCATACGCCCTCCAAATTCTATTATAGATGAAGGCATAGAGGCCGAGGCATTTACAAATCCAGCATTTTGCTCAACCGTGTAATATACTTTCAATTCTACGTAGTTACGATTCCACGTAGAAGGAGTAATAAGCTTCGCGCTTACGTCGCCCAACTTATATTTGCGCCACGTTCCGCCCAAAGAACCCAAACCAGGGACATCCTCAATGTACGTCAACATTGCTGAGGTTACCGCTCCCATTAGCCCCTGTATCGAATCTTTAAATTTCATTTTGGTATGCCCAATTGAGGTGTTATAGTCAAATTCCAAAGAGCGGGCATCGTATTGCGAAAGGTTTTCAGAAGCATTCCCAGAAGATAGAAGAGAAAGACAAGCAGTAAATGTCAATTCCTTTCCAGAGAATTTCACCGTCTGCAACAAATCAAGCACATCTTCACTAAACTCTATTGTGCATACGCCTTGATTCTCTTCAATTACCTTCTTGATGTTAACGCCAGATGATACAAGTACCACGTTTGATACTCCAGCGCTAATTAAAACTGACGGATAACGGCTAGTGGCATAATAATCTCCGATGCAGTCTTGTAGAGTTACGCATGTATCTGGATTATAACCAGTAACGCCTGTTGAATTAAAGTATAGCGCGCACCCACCATTATCGTTCCAAAGATCTATGTTCCCGAACTGAATTGGCGATGCTGCGTTTTTGTCATAGCCCCATGTTCCGTCCGATTTTAAGACATCTTCGCGACGAAAATATTCGTTGTACTCTTTGCCTCGTGGCCGCTGATATTCCCACACATGATGCTGTTCTACCTCGGTCACATCAATATACGGGATCGGAGCGAAACCATAGTTTAATGCTTTACGTTGCGCATCTGTGATAGTTGTCCCTTTTACTCGAATAGGCTTATATTTCGCGGCTTTCGCAACAACTCCCTTCTCGTAAATCTGACCTATATCTGGATACGAGCACTTGAAATCGGCCTTCACTTTTTCGATGAAAGCCTTTATCGTTTCAAGTTTGTAATTAATGACTGCCATTAATATGCAGATTTATCTCATCGATCCACCCAGCAACGGCACTACTCGCTGCTTCAATGTCGCCCGACTTAAAACCAGATAACGACACGTTCCCACTCATATCAATATTGGCATAACCAAAACTGCTGCCAACATTAATATTGTTAAAATTTGCTGAAATGAGCTTCCCGTCAGAATGCTCAATTGAACCATTCATCGTAACATCACCATCAGTGCTCGTTACGTTCTCTTTGAGAGTTTTGTTTGAATAAGTAATCATAACTTTACAAATATAATTAAATTATTGTTAATAAAATATAGCCACTTTGATAAAGTATTACTTTATCAAATCGATGAAATAGTAACTTCATAATTACTTAATCCGGTACCATTTGTCCATTGCGTATCTCCCACTTTTCTATATTTTACAGAGGCACTTACAATTGTAATTTTAGTTCCAAGTGTTGGGTTTGTAAAATAACCCAAATCACTCCACTTAATCTGTGGAGATAACTGAATAGAGCTTGGTGTATATGTATAATTAACTGTTGCTGCTATACCTCCTACATTTGCTGTAAAAACCATTTCTATATCTACATCTGGTGTCGGAGTCATAGTAAAACCAAAAGAAAGATGCTCTCGATTTGCAGTAAGTCCTGTAAGTACGCAGGCGTAATCCGAATAATATTGGTCTACGGTTTTATTAAGACACAATAAATTTGGAACTGGGAATACTGAATCCGTAAAAGAAATTCCATTGAGATCAAACCAATTGCCACTTATATCAATTCCAGATGCAGAACCGCCAGATTTATATGCAACAAGTCCTATTGTCATACGAATTGCAGTACCTTTACTATATGAGGATAAAACACTTTGTACATTAGCATCAAATGCTTTATACCACGTTTTATTTGCATATATTGGAGTAACAGCGCCTGTTGTGGTATTTCTCATAACGCACGCTTTCTTATCTATTATCAAAATCGGATATATATTCGCAAAAGCAATTACCTCTGCTTTACCAGACATTGATAAAGCATCCATTAATGCTTGTTTAATACTAATTCCCGTGCTATTAGTTGAGTCTATGTTAACTTCAACCCTATATTGGTAACCAGTAAGGTCCCTATACACTTTAGGAGTTAATTCTGTACCATATACATCTGCTGTTGCATTCTTGTCGTAACCAATAAAATCAGTTAATCTAAAGTATGTTGTCGGTTTATCATAATCAAATGTAAAATCATGAATAGTATCTAATCTAGCATTCCCGACAATTTTTACACCCCATCTATATCCTTGTGCATATTTTTGTCCCTCCTTTCGTTCTGTCGCAGTCAATGATTCATACTTATTATATTCAATTGGTTTGTTTTTAGACCATTTGTTTATAGTAGGGAGTAAGCATAATGTTTTCAAATCAGCTTCAGATGTTCCGAGATAATGCTGTAGTGTTCCCCCACCATTAGCATAAATCTCCATATCTTCTGTTGTTAATGCAGCCATGATTCTTTAATAGTATTAAGTTCATTTTCGAGCTCCTCAATTCTCTTTTTGAGTTTCTCTACTTTATTATCTTCCTCTTGCAATGCGGCGCCGAGTAATGCAGTAGTTGCAGCATAATTATAAGAAAGATATTCGGAATGCTTTTGTACTAAGAAACCGTATTCTCTTCCTAGTTCTTCTTGTGCAATAATACCTATAGATTCCTCATTATTATCCCTCCATCTAAATTTCACATAATGAGTATTCAAAATATAACCCAAGGCGTTCTCTAAATCCACTATATCCTTTTTCAATGCAATATCAGAGGACGACGAGGCAGTTTTAGCTGCAATATAACCATTAGATACAATACCGGTAGAGGAAGTGATTTTGCCGGAAACTGTTAAATCTCCTGTAAGTGTCGAAGTTCCTGCTACAGTAAGATTGCTTTTTACATTTAACGCTCCCAATGTATGGGAGGCGTATGTAGATGAAGACCCTGCATTCCAAATATAATTTGTAACTGTAGTACCGAGACTAGCCTTTCTATAGTTAACGTACATGTTTCCAGAATTGCTACCAATCAAAGTTTCATTACTCTTAGTAATAATTATTTCCGCGGTAGTTGTATTTGCCCGAAAGTAAACAGAATCATTACATATTAAACCATTTGAAGCATTGATAGTCCCAGTAACACTTAAACCATTCCACATTTTAACAAGTCCGGTAGAAAGATTAAATGAAAACGGTCTTAGGGTGTCATAAGATGTACTATTAGCAGGAGATGTTAAAAAATAGAAATCACCGCCGTCATTTCTAAGTATAACACTCTTATGAGTAGTAGGATTACTTGTTCGTATTAATAGGCCATTCTCTGTATATGCTTCAAAATTTCCAGATTTCCAGGTTCCGGTAGTAATGTTAGCATTTCCTTCATGATATATTTTGTTATTATTAAGTTTTGTTGTTGCTATGTTAGAATCATTTACATACTGAATACTTCCGTAAATTTCACTGTTAAGTACCTCCTTAGTGTCGCTGCTATAATATGCGATATAGGTGTTTGAAATATTAACAGAGTTTCCTACAAAATAAAAATATTTTGCCACATTCCCTTCTTCATTAATAGCATACCAGGTCTCCCCATTATAAGTACACTTCACTAGACTACAGATATTAGTAGAACGATTTAATATAGAAGCATGTATTTCTTCACCACTAGAGCTCCAGCGATAATGATAAAATGAAATATCCACATCGCAAAAACGGTTAGTACCGGACTCAATTGAATAATAATGTCCTATACAATAATGGTTTACACCTATTTCTGAAACTTTACAAAGAAGAATTACTATCTTGTGATAGTCAGACTTACGTTTTATAAACTTTGTTATAGGAACATTTAAATCATTGGTAAATGCAGAAAGTCCTATATTAGAAGTATCTACCCATTTAAGGGTACCCCCATCTGCGAAAGAATCTATGGTGGTTATGTAGCGAATGTTAGTAGTTTTCTCTGGCAAACTAGCGGAGTTAAACTTAATCGGACCCTGCATTGTTCCACCAGACAACGGTAATGCATAACTGCTGTAGTTACTAGAGTCAAGTACTTTCTTCCAATTACCTAAAGAAGTACTTCCTCCTCTGTACCAGATACTTCCAGATGACATATACGGGATTACTAGCTGTGTTTTTGTATCCTTCAATGCAAGATTTAACAAATGTCCATTTTCGGTGTTTGTTGGATAATTACTAGCACTTTCAGAGATATAATAAAATCCATTATACTTAAGGCTGTCCAAGGATGTACTTCCTGTCCTTTCATTATAATAAATACTACTATGCATCGGAATAGAAATCTCGTCAGAAATTCCTGTAGTAGGTTTTGAGCTTCCTGTTATAGAAATACAGTGGTTAAGTGTAGTAGTAGAAAGACCGGATGCTATACGTATGTCTGCATATATGGAAACATAAGAACCCTTGAATGGTAACCAAATCCCTACATTTCCATTATAAGAGAAAATATAACTACGTTCTATCCAGCAACCATTGTTCAACATACCTACACTACTACTATAAACTTTTGCACTATATATATATCCCTGGATATAGAGATCCAGTGGTAAACTATAATTATCATGACTATTTCCCCAAATATGCGCAACAAACATCGTATTTGTATTTACCGGAATGTCTGTTAGGATTAAATATCCAGGAGTGCTATTAGAACCATAATAACCCACTACAGGTACATATCTATTAGGAGAGTACCCTGCAAGTAAATTAGTACTATTCGATGTAATATTATAAGTCCCACCATCTTCTTGGACTATTTTATACCAAGGGCTTGAAACAGCTCCAATTACACTTCTATGCCACAATGTATTGGAATTTGGAGAAGCAAATATGTCATGCCAGTATTTACAAGAGCTGTCCCAATCCAATCTAAGATTCATAATATTTGCCTCCCCTTTACTTGTTACGCTAGTCGAACCAGTTGGATAATAGGTTGTTTTATAAGTTGTCCCATTTCCAGCAGTAGCGCTAAATTGTCCAGCAGTATAGTACAAAGAAAATGTTCCTTTAAAATCATTTGATACTCCACTATTGATTCTTGTCGCAGCATCTACGCTAAAATTCTTAGGATTATACACATACATGTTACTTCCGTCATTTCCTCCCCAAAGCCATGTAGGTTGTCCATCTACTCCAGACCAGTTAAAGGTCATTACTCCTCCATTGCTATTTCTAAGTTTATCAGCAGAGTATACTCTTTGTGTATCATAACGCCAAACATTATTGTCAAAGCCAAATTCTATCATTTGTGCATTTAGAGCATAATAAACACCAGAGCAATATTTAGGATAACCGTTTTGTCCTGAATCTGCATATACTTGTATATGGCAATATCCGGTTGAATTAGGGGTTACTATACCGCAATAAATTCCCCTTTTATATCCATAAGTATCGATAATCCACTTACATAAAGCCTTTAAATAAGGTTCAGTATGTGTAGTTTCAGAAGAAGTTAAATATCCTTCGCTTTGTAATGTTGAGAATGCTGGGAAATTGCAGTAATATGACACATATCCATTAGAGTCTCCTACTGTTGAAGCCATTGAGTTCTTTATAACATACCCAGCATCATTCGTTAATTGAGATACTTTTGTAAGGTTGGAGCTGTCCCAGACGGTTTTCCATGCAGACAACCTTCCGTTGTTCAGTTCCCGGAAATACAAATGATTTTCAGTACCGTCAAACTCCTGTGCGAGTTCCGTATAATAACCAGCGCTGCTAGAGTGCAAGATTTTTATACGGTTGCTCCAAATACCAGAACGTGGTCCGTCTGTAGCATCTTGCAAGATACCGCCAAAGGATCCATAAGTAGCGGATTTAAGAGTACCTCTATTTATCGCAAGGAAATCAGCCGTCCCTCCATTAGCAGGTAAAGTAGTAGGAATTTTCTGGGTCACCCATGATTGAGTGGCATAAGTGGAAAGAGAAGAAGCCTTTGCATAAAGTTCATCAGACTTTTCCTTGAACTTTAGAAGCAAAGATTTTATGCTCGTGTAATCTGTTATATTCATTATTATGCGAATACGGCTGTTATTATCTCATTAATCTGCTCTGTGGTAAGGGCTATAATTGGCACATTAACAAATGCTTTATTGTCTGCACCAAGTTCGACTCCACAGTTAAGCCCACTTGTCCCTGACGATGTAGCACTGATGTTGCTGGAACGTTTATTATATATCTTCAGAAGGCCTAAAACTGCTGTTGTTGCTGCCTGATTTTTGAATTCCGTGATTTCGGTCGAAGTAGACACATATTTATTTTCGACCGCGGTTACACGTTCTTCAAGGGTAGATAAGTCAGTTGAAGATGCTTTGCCTCCAATAAGTCCACTTAACTCTGAATAAGCTTGTTTTACAGCATAAGCAGAAGCGAGCGAACCTGATATAGTTGCTGACATAGTTTTAATATCAGCCCATTCCATCTGCGAGTAGCTTCCTCCACCTCCTGTCCCTGATGTACCAGATGCAAGCGAGCCGTCAACCACAAGATTATCATTCAACTTATAATACTTATTTGTAGTATCATAAGTTAGCGCTCCCGTTGCGCCTGAAAATTTAATTGATGTCAATCCCGCTATCGCTGTCGCCGTTCCCCCAAGGCTAATCTCCGTTGAGCCAATCGTTATTTTAGAGTTTGACAAATATGCGTTTTCAATCTTCGACCCGTGCCACACACCAGTTGTAATGGTGCCAAGCGTTGTGATGTTTTTTGAGCCCGCCCATGAACTTAACGCAGTATTCTCAACATTTCCTAGACCTATTCCCGACTTAGTTATAGATATACTTTGATCTGACGAAGTTGGATTAAATACAACTGCTGCGTTAGTGCCGACAGTTACACTCAACTTGTATATCTTTTGATGAGAGGTAAGAGCCCCCAAATCACTAGCCGTCAAAGTAGTTGCTGCGGAACCGTCGTATGTTTTGCTGCCGAATGTTAGTTTATTCGATACCTTCTTTGCTTCAGCGGCGATGCCAGAAGCAGAGAGCATTGGATTATACTGGCTCCCTGACCATCTATACATATCACCAGTGTCTTTTGCAACATATAGCTTGCTTAAATCTCCGGTCTTAGGGAAAGCGCTAAGAGAAGCATATTCTTCAATATCATCCATATAATTTGGAAGGTATTGACTTTTAACGATACCATTAGCATCAAGTTCCGGGGTTTTGCTTTTAAGCGCAAAAATGCCAAGCAAAGACTGGGAGTATTGTTTCAGCCCATCATAATCTAAATAAATGTTATTCTGTGTCGCCATATTTAAAATATTATATTTATTATTCCATCTATCTGCGCCTTACTTAAGGCACTTGTTTTAAGCTCATCGTACATTTCTTTCATGGCAAAGGCATCAGCCAGCACCCCATCCTCCCTTTCGGACATCTGTTTAATATAGTATAGATCTGCCTGCGTATAGCCAGAGCTACCGGTATCCCCAGAGGAGCCGGCAGCCAAGAATCCCCCGACAACCAAGCTATCGTCGAGCACCCAGGCATCGCTACTTTCATCGTGCGACAACTCGCCTTTAGCGCCTTCAAGTTCAAAAATTTCGATACCTTTCAGCACTTGCGCTTTACTCTCAGATTGAACTTTGCTCTTTCCAATATAAAGGGCGGGCAGGTCGTCAAATTCGAGCTTATCTTTCATGGCCCAAATAGAAACACCCAAGTCGGCAGCAGTTACGGTGACATCTCGCTCTCCATTGTATGATTTAACACCGATAGTAAGAACGCCTTTTACTTTTCCGGTAATGCTTTCGGTTAACTCTTCGTAAGCTTGTTTTACAGCATAAGCATCGGCCAACACACCAGGCTCTGTCTTGGTCAACTTCTTAATATCAGACCATTCCGCCTGCGTATAGCCTGAGCTGCCAGCTTCGCCAGAAGAACCGACTGCCAAGAAACCATTAACCACTAAGTTGTCAGATAGCGACCATGCATCGTTGCTATACAGCAATGCACCTAAAGCATTTTCAAGCAGAATAGATTGTATTCCTGTAAGACTTTGTGCTTTTGCCGCTTGTTGCACTTTCGTCTTGCCAATGTAGAGTCCCGGTAATGATGAAAATGCAAGATGTTCATCCATTGCCCAAGTAGGAATACCAAGATCCATTGTTGTAATGGTCACATCTGTCTCTCCATTAAAGAACTTGTCACCAATGATGAGAGTGCCTTTTGTCTTTCCGACATGCGTTTTTATGATTGCGTCATAAGCTTCTTTGATAGCATACGCAGATGCAAGACACCCGTCTTCAGAAGATTGCATCTTTTGAATATCAGACCATTCCGCTTGCGTATATCCTGCCCCTCCACCATTTAAGGATGAACCGGCAGCAAGGAAACCATTAACTACTAAGTTGTCAGATAGCGACCATGCATCACTTTTGTATTCTATGTGTCCCGGCGCTCCCTCAAGGAAATATTTTGCTATACCAATGAGTTCTTGTGCACTATCAGATACGTGAACCTTAGTTTTCCCGACATAGAGTTCCGGATACGCTTTCAATGCCCAATCTGGGACATTGGCAATATGCGTTATAGCTTCTTCGTAAGCTTGTTTTACGGCATAAGCATCCGCTAATACGCCGACTTCACTTTTTGTTAATTTCTTTATGTCAGACCATTCCGCCTGAACATAACCAGAACTGCTTGTTTTGCCAGATTCGCCAGCTGAAAGTATTCCATCAACAACAAGATTGTCAGATAACGTCCATGCATCATTGCTATATTCCAGTCTTCCTTGCGATAGCGACAGCTGAATAGAACTTATGCCTGTTAATGCTTGAGAACCGCTCTCTTGTTGAACTTTTGTCGTTCCAATGTAGCCTTCTACTCCTACGCCACCAGAGCCAATTTTAGCAACTAATTCTGCTGTTATTCCAGAATTAAGCGCCTCCATTTGCTCCTCGCTGAACGTTGTATTGCTTATGGTATATTCAAACGCCCACCCCTCAGCAGTGTATTTATATCTAGTGTAACTCGTTATCTCGTTATTGTCCGATGAAGTTACGTATGCGTAGTCATTTAGTTTGTTTCCGCTTTGTGGTAATTCTTCCAAAGAGCTGTACGTCCCACGGAAAGAAGCGGAAGAAGACGAAATGCTCGAAGATACAATAGAATTGACCCACTCCTTATCCGCTAAATCAGCGAGTAATTCATCAACTTTGCTCTTACTATATAGTTCAGGTTTGTTAAGAACTTTGGTCCAATCAACTGTATCAGGAACATATATTTTCTTACTGATTCCGTTAATTGTGATTGTGCCAACATCGGTGCCACGTTCAAACACACGCTCAAAAATAATATTGCTGGCATTTTTTTTCGCTTCAAGTGCTAGATCCATAGCCTTTCTCGCCTGGAGCACGGCTGCTTTCATATCAATACTATCACAAATAGAAGTGATAATAATTTCTTGGCCGTCATTGACATATTCGGCAAGTGGAGATAATGAAAAAGCGTTATCGTATTGGAGTTCTATTATTCTCGAACTGGATAATATTATCTTTAGATTAAGATTGTATGTGCCACAAATCTGTTCTTCCGCCCTAAAAGTCCAAACCAGAGCATTTCCCTCAAGAGTAGCGACAGAAGAGTCCGCGACAATTCTAGCCCCACGATTGCTGTTATAACTCAATTCATAGGTATATAACGATAATGGGAATATGGAATCATCAGAATATCGAAGATTCCACCTGATAAGAAGATTTGCACCTAAAGGAAATATTCTCATACAGTGTCTATTGTGCGTTGTTGGTTTGCTCTATTCCTGCCTTTGCCAGAAAGTAGTTTGACCTCTCTGTCTGTTGATAAATCGCCAGGACCATACCAGTTAAGCAGTCAAGTACCTGATCCACTAACCTATAAGCGACCTTATATAATGTTGCAGACTCGTCATATTTTTGATAGGGGATGTATTCAAAACGATCAACGGCGTCTTTAGGCTCAGAATAATTGAGACTTAAAGAATAATACCGGAAAATCATTTTGTCATCATTGCGCCCTTGTAATATTATAAGCCGAGGATTGTCACTCGTCCCTCTCGTATAAGGATTGAGCTGCATTCGCCCCTCGGCTGAATATTCCGGTACGGCTTCGGATAGGACAAAAGGGGAGTCCGAAGCTTTAAAAGCTACAAGCCTTAATATCTCCTTACTAACAGAAAAAGATAGAACGGAATCCTTGATCGAAAAATCATCAATCGCCAATTCTCTCCCGTCAGGATTGTCCATATCGATAGATTCGCCATCCAATAATGATATATCCGCAATTCTATGGACGGTATTTATGGACTCTGCAATTGTTTTTTTTATAGTCGCATCAAGATTTTCAGAATCATTATCATTAAGATTTATCATCTGAGAATCATTTTGCCCAATTTCATCTAAGTTCTTCCTGACGGTTTTTATTGCTTCTTCTATTGTTAAGGAATACATGTTTATTCGTAATTATAATTAGGGAAAACGACGCCGTGCGTGGATGCAAAACCCTTTGCTGATTCACGAGTGCGAAGATTTACTGCTTTTGCCCCCATTGATTTAAGAACAGAGACGGCTTCCTCCCATGAGGTCACTTCAGGGTGTTCCGTACCGGAACTTAGTGTAACCTCATTATCTTGTTCGCGTCTCTCGCTTTCGTTGCCAAATGCATTCAGCAGAAAGATTCTGCGACCAAACAAGTCTGAGTTTTCGATAATGGCTTGCATAACGGGATCTCCCGTAGAATACACGGCTGGACGAGACATTTTCTTGTCGATGTATCCGTTTGCGAATGGAACTCTAATAAGTGCGCGTCCAACTTTAACCTGAATGTCCCCAGCAGCGATGCCAGGATATGAATATACTTTTCTTACCATATTTTTAATTTTAAAAAGGGGAGGGGAGGATAGACCTCGCCTCCCCTTTTGTAACACATCTTAGTAATTAAGCCGCAGCGAGTTCACCATCAAACTCCACCCACTTAGTCTGTGCGGTATCGTATTTAATAATCGTTCCTGCGGCAAATGAGCCTACAGCGAAGCCAAGATAGTACATCTTGCTTGTATCAAGGTCTGTTGTAGACGAAGTTCCTGCCGGAACAGTCTCTATAATTGAGCTAACGCCACCAAGCTGTAGAGCGCTGGAAAGTTTATCTGCTGGAGTTACAAGCACCGCATTGTACCCCTTAAGACCAATACAGTCAATCATAGAGATTGTGGTGCGTTCTGCTTCGCGTGCCTCTCCAGTGGTCTTCATGTCCTGAACAGACTGCTTCTCATTTCGCTTGTAGTAGCGTACAGCATTTTCAATATCGATAATGGCGATATAGTCTTCGTATCCTATATCATCAAGTGTCGGGTCATGAACGAACTCAAGTGTGCCAAGGGCATCTTTCCACTTGTGTACATTAATTCCCATGTACTCTACGTCTTCAAACTTGATACTTCCATTTTTCACCTGAGCCTCGTATGCCATCTTCATGACACGCTCGAGGGCGTTAATACCGCAAAATGCTACCGCGTAATTATTATCCGAGTTTTTGGCGAACTGAAGCCTTGTCATACCCATGAAGTCATCATACTTAAATGTCTGTCCGTTGTAAGCATACACCATAGGGATTTGGCGAAGAATACCACGCTCAAAGTAGGCGGCTTCCCTGTTACCGTTAAGTTCTTTGACCTTCACATCAATACGAGCCTGACGTCCAAGCCAGTGCGTACGTGCGCACTTCCGTTTGAAGTTATAGAGCCCATTGTGGAGTACGTCTTTTGTGATGAAGTTAACTTTCTTTGCTTGAGCCTTCCATTCATCGGTGATGATTACTGAAGAAATTTTCTTCTGCAAATAGAGAGTGTCAGCCTCCGGGAGATATGTTTCAGGCGGAACAAGCATCTGCGATTCGGAGCAAGCTGTCGCGGCAACCACGAACTTGGAGCCGGAAGGAATAGTGATATTTCCCGTCCCTTTAGGGTTAATAGCTACGAGTTTGATGTTTTCGTCATCGTTAGAAATCACATAGAGCGCAAGATCGCCATCAACAGTAACACCATCAGAGGCATACCCATCTACGCCTGAAACAAACACCTCCGAGCACTCAGAAAGAGCGGCACCTCCATTAGCAAACTTACTGCAAGCAACAGTAATAGAGGCTTTTGCGATAGAGAGTTCCGCATTTGAAGTATCTTCGAGCACAGTTGCACCAGAGCGGAAATGAGTATGCTCATAAGATGAGCTCTTAACCTGCTTACATTTATTTGCAATATACCATTCGATAGGGAAGCGGAATGGACGGAACTTGGCCACGTTAGGGTCAATATCTTCCGCCTCAATGCCAGCATCACGGATATCGGTCGCAGTAGTACCCTTGCCCTGAAACTGAGTATCCAAACCTTGAGAGTCTGTCTGTGCTGCAGCTCGAAGAGTCTCTTCTGTCTGCACATCCGGAGTCACCTGACCACCTGCCTCTGTGCCAGCAACATCAATTGCCATGGCGAAGCCACAATCGGCACCCAGTACCGCTGCGGCAATCATAAGGAGCATTGACAGGATGCTGCTCCTATGAATTGATAATGATTTAAGATTCATAATATTGAAATAACATTTGTTAATCTCGAAGCATCCATGGGTCATCCATAGCGGCCGACCGCCTTGACTCAGATTCCCTTACTCCTTGGCCATTAAGCGCTGGCGGCATTGTCTCGGTAGATCTGCGTTTATGTTTAATTTCGTCAATCTTTGAATTGCGCCCGGCGACCTCACCCTCACGACGTGCGCTGTCTACGTCCTCATCATAATGAGAAGCTTTCCAGCCCATTTCAAATAGTTCCTCATTGTATATACCATTTAAGGCGTCTCCGAGGATATTATAGAAGTTCATAAACACTTCCACCTTCTGCTCTTGTGTCAATCCTTTTTTATCGCCCCAACGGTCAAGCGTCTCGAAAGACCTCTTAAGGTTTGCCTCTTTCTCTTCAGCAAAGCCCTTATCGTCTGCTATTCGTTTTGCATCTTCAGCTTCCATTTCTGAAATAAGTTCAGAAGCATTACCTTCCAAGAAGGCATCTTTGGCGTCTTTACCATAAGCATTATAAATTGCAGCAGCAGGGTCTCCGGTGCTGGCTAAATAGGAAAGGAATTTTGCCGATCTTGGAGACGTGTTAAAAAGATTCGCAAGAATGTCCGTATCCTCTTTAAGTCTATTATACTCAGAAGTTTCTGCCTCATAGGCATCAAGAGCATCAATAATGCTCTGCTCGAGATTGCTCTGACCGTCCTCGCTATCAAAGTTTCTATCAGGATAGCGAGATTTCATCTTACTCATGATTCTCTCGTGTGTAGACTCTGTATTATTTTTTGCTTCTTCCATAATTTATAATTCTATATGCCAAATATATTGTCATTGCTATTACTTTTCGGTCTATTTTTACCATAATCATAAAATTATTCTACTTATTTTATGTATATTTGCTATTAGATGCTACTACACAATGACATAAGCACTCTTATCTCAAGTAATGCGTGATACTGAATTAAGAAAAGCACGAGATCGAGAGTTATACAACGTGTATATCAAAGGATTAAGAGAACGCCACTTTGAGACTATGCGCGAAGCGGTTGAATGGGCACGCATGCATCCGGCGAGCAGATATTATTTATCGTCTAAAGCTTTAGTTAACTATATTTCTATTATAGAAAATAAAAAAACGTCCAGCAGAATGTTCTCATGTAATGAAAATAAAATTCAAACACTATACAACTGCTACTTACAATATACAGCCACGCATCCTGGATGTCGTCTTTCAAAAGAGCGAATATGCGAGATTCTTGTTGAGCAGCCCGCCTCGAGCTTTTTTGTTTGCCAAGATAGCGCAATGAAAGCAATTCTGAGAGAAAGAAAAAAAAGGCTACAAGAACTTATTGAAAATCTATAATGAGATATCTCTTAATATTTATATTGGCATCCATTTTTCTATTGTTCGGTTGCCCCAATTATTTGTTCGAGCACAATTTACTTGTCGCCCTAACATACCAATTCTTTCATGTCAACATATTCCATCTCATAGGAAATTGCCTCTCCTTGTGGTATCTATTTAGAAGAACGCCATCACGTACAACTTCGCGTTTGCTAAGAGAACTATGTATAGGACTCATTATCGCAACTATTTCCTATGGCGTAGCTACTATGCCGGTTGTTGGTATATCAAACATGCTTTTTGCCATCATGGGATTGAGAACACCACCCTTTTCTTCTCCGTGGTGGAAAGCGAGTAGCACAAAAACATTTTTCATTATAACACTTCTTATGATTCTCGTGCCAAAAATATCAGCAATAACGCACATCGCGGCGTTTGTCATAGGAGTGCTTGTCTCAGCTGCTTGCCGCACATTTAGAAATCTATCAGATGACTACAAACACGCAACTTATAAATAGTATTCTAAAGGAAAATGAGCTCCGTTGGAAAGAGCTACGGGCAGAGTATGACCCTATTACTGGCCGTGATGCGCCAGGCGATAGAGTAGAAATTGTCATCCCTGATTTTGCGATACCTCATCAATGGGTTCCGCGTCCCATGCTAAATAACAAATTTATCAGAGCGCTTGTGAAATCTGGCACAGTTGAGCAATTTTTAATAGAGCACCCGGGAGATCCATTGATCAACAACCCTCATGCCGTAGAATTGACGATTCGCAAAATTAGGCATAAGCATGATTTTCTTTTTTGGGCTTACTTCTGCATCAAAATCAAGAATAAAGAGGGTGGACGCATCAGATTTAAGCTTAACAAAGCGCAGCTAAAAGTCTTTACAATTTGCGAAGAAATGCGCCTTGCGGGACAACCTATAGAACTAATTATAGTTAAGGCTCGACAATGGGGAGGAAGTACGTTCTGCATATTCTATCAAGCGTGGATTCTCTTTGAGTGGGACTCATTTCACTCGTTTTCAGTCGCTGCGCATCTCGGAAGCGCAGCTGAAACCATTGTTAAAATGCTTCGCAAATCGATGGATACATACCCCGCTTGGGATGTTGGCCGTCCAGAAGGGTCTTCTCTTCATTTTGCGCCTGCTGGAAAGGCCGGCAACTCCTGGGTCATAAAAGACGACTCGGGGGCAAGTGTATTTGAAGCAGAAATTCACATTGGCTCAGCGGAAAACCCAGATTCCTTACGAGGGAAAGATATTGCCGGCGTTCACTATTCAGAGGTTGGAGTTTGGCCAGACACTCCAGAGAAACGGCCAGCGAGCTTGATTGCGGATATTTCTGGTGGTATCCTCAAAAGAGCGCTCACTATGCAAGTCCTTGAGTCAACAGCGAAGAGTTCTGACGATTACTTTCATGATGCTTATTTGAACGCTAAGAATGGCGCTTCTAACCACAAGGCAGTATTTATTGGTTGGCAAGACATTATTCATGATACCCTTAAAATCGAGGACCGCAAAAAGTTCGTCGAATGGCTTCTTAGGCATAAAGATGAAGACACTCCAGGGAAACGTTGGCGGCAGGCAGGTAAATATTATTGGTATCTTTGGGAGAGCGGCGCTACTTTAGAAGGCATCAATTGGTATCGCTACAAAGAGAAAGACTATCCAACGAGAGCGGAGATGCTGAACGAAGCTCCGTCTAATGACATAGAAGCGTTCGTCGCAGCAGGCAACCACGTATTTGATGTGTATCAAGTTGAAGCCATGCGCAAGAATTGTAAGCAGCCAAATAAAGTTGGTGTTCTTGTTAGTAATGACCGCAGGGACAAAGGCGCTCTTCAGAACATCGCGTTTATTAAGCAAGTAAATGGTAATCTGAAAATTTGGGAGTTCCCCGATAACTCATCTCCAGTTAGTAATCGATATCTTGTTTCGGTTGATATAGGTGGCCCTAATGCAACCTCCGACTATCACTCCGTGCGCGTGTTCGACAGATTGATGATGATGCCAGATTTCAATGGGAAACCAAATATAGTTGCAGAAATGCACTATCATTGCCAACGTGATCAGCTTGCCTATGATGCAATGAGGCTTGCTGAATGGTATAATCACGCTTTACTCGTCATTGAGTCCAACACTTACGAGATGAGCGACAAGAACCGGGATGTCGGCGGCGATGGCTCTCAATATATACTCGATGTCGTAGGCGAACTTTATAACAATCTTTATTGCAGAGAGACTGCACCAGACAAGATAAAAGAAGGTGAACCTCAAAGATGGGGATTCCGTACTGGCCCAGACACAAAGCCGAAAATTATAGATTTAGCACGCTGGGCATTATCTGTTCAGGCATGGAACGAACCATGCGAAAACTGCCTTAATGAGTTCTCGATGTATATTGAGGAGCACAACAAATTCACAGCGCCTCCAGGAAAGCACGATGATGAGTTGATGTCTACTTGCATCGGCCTATGGGTATGCTTCAAGGAAATGCCCCTGCCAAAGTGGATAGAGTCAAAACAATCAACACAGAGTCATTATTCTTCAGATAATTCAATCGTTAATTTCTAAATAGATGAACATGTTCAAAAAATTTGCAGCCCTTTGCGTTACAGCTTACGCCAAGAGAACATTCAATCAAGCGGTCTCTTTTGCAAACCAATGTTATGAGAAGAAGCCCGATATGTACTATGTCATTTCGGATCCGGCCAAGCCGCGAAATTTGCTATGTATAAATACCGCTCAATTTCTCGAATTGCGGCATGAATACCAAGTCCCATCTCGCGCACTTCCAATTAGTTCTATAAAAAAAGGATGTTGGTATCATACTAAGTCCAAAGCCGGGAAAGACGCTTTGACCGAAAGAGAATTGATTATTCGCAAGCTAGCTTTCGTTAGAGAGTTGCTCTTCAAAGCGAAGTTGGCATAACACAAGCAGGCTCGCTGATTCTCATCATTGAGCCTGCTTCTTTATACTAAAAGAGATAATAAGGTCTATTTTTGTGGAATACCAAAAGACTTAGCCTCTATAGGATTCGACATTTCTTCTGCACTTTGTTGTTGCGTATCTCTACTACCTTCGTTTTGTGCAGCCTCGGCTTCAGCCTTTCTCGCCTGTAGTTTTTGGAGAAGATGATCTCCAAATGGGAAAGTACCACATTCAAGAAGAGTTTGTATGTCGATTGCACCCATCTGAAAGAAGTCCAATAGGGTATCATTTGCGATGGCTCTATATACAGGCGTCTCATTGCTTTCTCGAATAATTACATCAAATTCCAAGTCCGCGAAATCGTTAAGTTTGAGATTTTTATTGTTGAAAATCCCGTCGATAGAGCCAACAATCAGTTCCCACCTTTGCGCATCATAGAATTTCGCAATGTTTTTCGCCTTCTTTGTCGCAGACTCCTCCATGAATTGACGAACATCAGAAAGAAGAGAGGCAATCGGAGTAGAAGCGTTTGCTGTTTGTTGTGCGTATAAAGCGGCGGACGTACCAGCGAAAGGAGTTTTCCCCTGAATACTTCCAGACACAGCCGTGGATGATTCCATTAACTGATTAAGCATTGTTATATATGACGATGCATCATAACTGATAGCCCTAGCATGGAAAACTTCTGGCTTTTGCCCGCGTGCCTTGTCTGCGTCATAAAAGAAATAGTTGCCAAGCTGCATTGAGTTTTGGACAAACTCCTCATTTGTCATCCCATCAGGGACAAGTTGCTTAGGCATCATTGTAAACCCCTTAATCTGATTGCGCGCTATCCAATCTTGCAAAACGATTGCGCGGTTCATCGCCACTTGGTGGTCAATGCCGTCACTAATATAGCCTTCAATTCGGCCATCGATAAATGGCGTAGCCATAATTGAAAAAGGATGACTTCTGTCCGCATACGGCGACTCTCCCTCCATTAAGATTGTGCCATCGGGAGCTATCATACGGAAATACCAGTAGGTGTCTACAAATTCCTCCATCTCGATATAAGGAATTTCAGCTTCAGTCCACCCCTGCGCGAGGCAGAATTGTTTTCTTGTGGCGTTGGTCTTTTTTACCTCTTCTATAGCCTCGCGGTCATCTGCATCAATAATCGTAAGTGTTCCCTGGCTATAGTCGTGTAATCTAATGCGAACTTTTGTCTCCAATGTCCATATCTCTGCAACGCAGCATTCATCTAAGCGAACGGGCGCCATAAATTCAAGATGTCTGACGTCATTGACATCCGTAATCTGAATCATATCACCTTCACTATATAATGAAGCTGGTTCGCCATAAATATCTCGCAACATCTGATATGTTATTCCGTTCTTCCCAGCGAATTGAGCCATAATCGCATTGAATGACATTCTATACCAGCATCCTATCATTGTCAGATCCCAAAAGCGCGGGTCGCGAAGATTTGTCTCCATTATGACATAGTTTGGATCTACATATTTCGACCATGAGTCCTCACGGCGTCGCTCACCTTCACGATAGCCATAAGTCTCCATCATTACGCCCAAGCCACCAATAATCAAGTCTTTTACACATAATTTGTAAATCATATTAACTCGATTCTTAACATTGTTAGCTTGCAATCCTTTTGTCAATAGTTCTCCATATTGCTGCTCGCTACGGTCAACAGCATTGCAAACAGGCTCATTTTGTTCCTTGATGAGGACACCGACAATGCTATTTACTTTAGTCTTAAGTTGATTCGTCTGAAGAGGAACATGCCCCTCCATACTCAAGTATTCTCGCATAGTCATGGTCTTGCGCTCTCCGTCAATCATCACGGTGATGTTATCACCCCATTGATCGCCATACACAAACCGCATTGCGCGAGCACGTTGCTCACGGAAGTCTGTCATGTTATTCCACGCATTTCTCGCGCGTTCCAAAAGACGAATATCTTTGTGTGGCGAACCTGCTATTTCGCGTCTCGCGTTGACGGTATCAATTCTCTTATCGTCAATCCGGCGCTTTATCAGTTTTTCGCTCATATTGCCGTGACCTTTAAGTTACCAGAATCATCTACCGTAAGAATGTAAGACGTCCCATTGGGAGATCGCAACCGGACTCCGCCATTCGGAAGCATAACTTCCATCTGTTCTTTTACAGTCAGAGCCGTATCGAGGGCCTTGCTCGCTTGTGTGACAACATCTTGAATTGATATGGCGTCGCAATAAGAGGTTATACTCAAATCGCTTAACCCGAAACTTGACACTCTGGTCAACTCGAATGCATTGTTCTTGTTTATTGTCGCAATAAGCTTACCGTCAAGATAAAGCTTTAAAGTAAGTGAATACTTACCATAGAAGGCCTGCTCTGCGCCAGAAAACCTCCACGTCACAGTGTTTGCGCTTACACTAACCGAGGAGTCTTTAACGACGCTTACTCCTCGTCCCGTAGAATAGCTAAGCTCGTACACATAATTAGAAACCGGGAAAACCGTCCCGTCTGGATATAGTATTGACCATCTTACAATGAGGTCATTACCTTTAGGAAAATTCTGCATATCATTTACTTTTTAATTAATATCAAACCTACTTTTGCTAACACATACACGATGTTCAGCACGCCCAAGACCATAAGGATCTTCTGCCACCATTTCAGAGGCTTTTCAATTGGCACCTCTATTGTTCTTGTTAGACCCGTTACCACCTTTGTATCCGTGGCCAGAGTGACAATTGGCACAGGTATTTTTTGCGGTATCGTCTCAAGTGAGTGGTGCAGCATACCAAGAGTATCTATGCTTGCATCACTTTTTGCATAATGGTTTTCAAGATGAGACTTTCTGGTTGTTATCGTAACATTTTCTCTTTCCAACGGGATGGATACGAAAGCTGTATCGTGAACGACTCGCTCCGTGATAATGGTGTCTCGTTGGATCACTTCTGTCGTCGGGCGCATCACACCACACCCTTGCGTTAATATAATTAGCGCAACAATTACACTAAGTCGTTTTTGTTCCATATCTTCTCCTTAAAGCCCCTGCGGTGAATGCCACATGGCAATTGGCCCGATGCAACCCTTGCGTCAAAAGTACTCCTGCTAATTCCTAATAGTGAACACGCTTCTTCCTTACTTATTGGAATAAACATTGCTTTTTGAATATTGGCAAATATCTCGTCTGCTTGTTCTTGCGATACCTCACATTTCCCAGCCCTCATTCGTTTGCCAATAGAGATAAGCGCATTCCCCAATATTTCATTTGTAACACCCATCTTCGTTAATTTTATAGATAGCCAGACCGGAAAGCACTACCCCAAGCGCAAAGACGAGAACCCTAAAGGATGTTAAGGTCACGCCGAAGCCATTGAATCTTTGAATGCAAACACAAATAGTCATGATTGTCATATATAAGATTAGGAGCTTGTGCAGGATACAAAAATTGAAACGGACGGATAAAAGTATAGTAAGTAATACGAGCAAGAGAATAGATGCCACTTCCGTTACTATCTCTCGAATACCAACCAACAATAATCCCACATGAATTGTCAGTAAAATGGTACTCAATAGGGGAACATAATTAATGCCCTTTACGACAAAGGTATTCCCAGATGTCTCCCAAATTCGACTACATCTCTTCATCTGAATCCTCCTTATTGTTACAAGCAGTATTTAATTTGCCTAATTTGTCAATAAAGTGCGCCCTAACGCAGTCTTTATCACGTTGCTCCCTATCAGGGCAGTTCTCCTTATAGCAGTAGTATTTCTCTAACTGGTTGATTCTATCTAATGCCTTATCGAGTTTTGTCTGTATCGGGCGTGTTTTACTTTCAACGATTTTATCAATCTCGTTATAGATAGTCACCATACTCACGCCGTACTCGACAGTCTCTTTTTTGTTCTCGACCTCTTGATGCTTGACTTTAGCCTGACTCTCTCTTACCCCAAATACTTTCTCCACCAATAGGTAGAAAATACCACCGGTGGTAAACAATCCAGTAATAAGCCTTATGAGTTCTGCAGCATCCATCATTTAATAGTTACATAGATAGATTCTCCTCGTTTTAATGCTGGAAGGATATAATTATCAAGAAATTTGCGATAGTACTCACCGGAGTTGGATATACGCCCTGCTTGGTCGTTCCTCCCGATCCCAATACACCCCAATGAATCATCCGCAGTATTGAGAGGATGGATTCTAATTCCGTCAAAGCCCTTTACATTGCATATTTCAGGGACAAACCCTTTATCTTGCTGGGCCCATACACGTTTGGAGAATTTGGGACTAAAAGACATCCGAAGTTCATACCTTCCTAATGGTATAGCCGTCTCGCCGTAGACCTTTTTCGCTTTTATCTCGCTCAACGGCATATTTGCAGATAGCCCGCGATCGGTATCCTCCATAGAATTACCGAAGAAGAAACCATCCACATAAACACGGCCTATGGTGTATGTGTCTTTTTTCCAAGCTCTTTCAATCTTAATCTCCATAGTAGCAAAAGTATATGAGTCAATTATGATAAGTGGTCTATTTTTACTCTATCTATAAAGAGAAAGGCGACACCACGGCCGCCTCTCTTTATTGGATTTGAGATATTTCGTTTATTAGTTCTCGCCTTAGCTCATCTTGCTCTCGAATCAATCTCTTCCTCTCATCTTTATCATCTTCGCTCTTAAGCAAATCATCATATCTCTTGAGAAGTTTATTGAATCTTCGGAAGATAAGATAAACCTCGTAATCCTCGCTATCCTGGTAGGCATTTAGAGCATCATAATCGTTGCTTTTCCTCATCTGCCGCATTTTGTCCTCCGCTACGTCCGCAATGTCCTTGTAGTAGTAAAACAAATCTGAAATATGCGAATTGCGACTTCTCTCATCATTAACCACTAATAGTCTGTTCAAGAAAGGAAATCTTCTCACAGAGAGATCTTGACCGATCACTTCTTCTCCCGCTATTGCATCAACTAGCCCACCGATCGTTTCAGCTGTCTTGTTAACCGTTGTCAAAAGCCCTCCACCAAATGATTCAATCACGTGTTGCATGGATTCAGGATAGGCGTTGATTGCTCCGGCGCTATACTCATCTCCGCCACTTATCGCATTCAGCATTTCCGATGTATTAATAAACAATCTACCAGTTTGCACCTTTGGCGATTTGTAGTGAGGACGCGAGGCGCGTTCAGCGTCAGATAGGAATTTCTGGTCATTGTAAATGGAGGCTCCAGTATAATCCTCGTTAGTGTATAAATCCCAAAAAGGTTGTGCCACGGAAGGTAGTAATCCGGAGATTCCTTCATTTGTACTCAAAGGCAGGACATCAGCAATCGCGTTACCTGCTTCAACAAAAATATTCTTGTTCGGATTCCTCCCAAGGGCATGATTGACGACCATATCTCCAATTGCATAGGCGGCACGTGCTTCCTGAGGCATAGCCCATTTGAAATAAACACCTCCACCTCCCAAAAGTACATTACTGCGTCTGGTGTAGTCTGGGATATCAAGATAATCATCATCGTCGTCTCCTATAGCGTGCAAAATAGCCATCATTGCACCTACAGCAAAGTATCCCGCGAACCAGGCTCCAGTCTTGCGCTTATCCTTTTGCCACAACCTATACAAGGCATTGAGACCTTGTATAGCGGCATTAAAGAACATGATAGTCCGCCTTCCGTAAGGAGATACAAGCCCAAAGGTAAACACGGCAAATCGTTGCGATGCATTAAGCGGCTTGCCTTCTTTATCTCTCAATTTGGATGTATCCTCCCAACTAATAGACTTTCCAGAACCCTTGCGGTTGAAGTTCACTGTTATCTCTTTCGCAGCGGCTACCGCATCAACGATGCTTTTGCCGGACTCGCGTGCACTAACAAAGGCTGCGAATCTTGACATTTGCTCAACTGACTCGCCTAAATCATTAAAGAATTTCAAGCATTTATCAAGCTTAAGCGACTTCAGGATTTTGGAAGCCGTTGACGGCTCTAGATATTTCTTAATCTCCTTCTCCCAAACTTCGTTCCCATTCACAACGGAGTATCCAGTTATACCGCCCCCTTCCGCAAATTCACGATAATAAGATTCAATTTTCCCATTTCCGAGCTTATCATCTTCATAATCTCTAAGCATCTTCATCATCTTGCGTGGGTTGATATAACCATTCAAAAGGCTGCGTGCGCCCTCTCCACTTATTGTAGAAGACATAAGCGAGAACAAAAAGTCGCGTTGGAAATTGGAAATCCAAAACTCCGGATTGTAACTTGTGTTTACAGCAGACATCCACCGCAGGACAGGACCAAACAACTTCTGATAATCACCTTGCCTTTCAAGGTTGAGCAACCCATTTACAGCTTGCGCTGCGCGTGGGTTACCATTCACGTAAATCACCTTATCTTCACCACGAACTTTCACCCGAATAACGTGTTCGTTTTCTTCGTGAGGATTGACAAACGCGACATCGGAACGCACATTTAGTTTATTGTTTCGTTGGTAGGCTTCACCTTTTTGGGCTTTTGTCTTCATGTCCGCTTCCCACTGAGAATAGGCCGCCTTCATTGCAACGTCGTCCAGCCCGGAGGTGAATGTAGGGAATACAGGGACAAATATTTTCTTAGGATTATTAGGATTATTAGCCGCATACGCTGCTGTCGCGGCTGGATCCAACTGATACCAAACCTTTCCAATGGTCGCCAGATCTTGATTTGGTCGGTTTGTGATAAAGTAGTAAAGAGCTAGTTTAGCTTCATTCTTGACATTCTGTGCGATAGCGGATGATGCCATTGTCCCTATCCAATTAAATGGGTTCTCAGCCTCTGACTTACGCCCCATCGCGGACACTAGCGCAGGAGCGAAGTTCCCCGCCTGACTAGCCCCGAAATATGACCAAATGTCATCCGCTTCCGTATCGGCGAAGCCTCTCAATGGTATATAGTAATTAAATTCATCTCGCGCGTACTCATATTGTTCTTTGCTTAAAACATTGCTCTTATATTGATTTTCGAGAATAGTCTTGGTAGCAGCGTTGATTCTATCCCATAGATTCTTGAACTGGGCAGCGGCTGCTTTACTCTCGAATAAAGAGACTTCGTCACGGGCCGCCGTTTCCATATCCGCCACATTGCTATACTTTGGTTTACGGACCTTCCTTGCGGCAGCATTATATTCTTCCTCGGACGCATAGTTGGCGCGAGAACCAAGCCCAGGATACGAAGAATACATGGATGTCAGTCCGCCATAATCATTTTCGCGGAATTCCTTGTATTTCGCAGCAGTGCCGTTATCCACCATGACCAAATGTCTATCAAGAGATTGCTTTAAGGATTGCAGTTGCGCTTCAATACTATTTATCTCTACATCAAGAGCCATAGCCGCATTTAAGTCGCCAGCAACCATCGCTCTCCTACGCATCTTGACCTTTTCGGCCTTTTTCCGAAACAAAGGCTCTGACGATTTATCAAATTCGTCTTGATAAAATCTTCTGGCATCCCGTCTTGCAAAAACGTCATTACGCTCCACTGCATGCTTAAGCATCACATAGCGAACGACATCTTCATACGTCATACCGGTTGCAGACATAATGTCTTTAATTGCGCCCCACATTGGTTCGAGGTACTCGGACGTATATCTTGTCATGCGATTCAACCCCTTAGATGACATCTGATTAAGAGCCAGCCTGACATCCTCGAAGCTTTTTGCATTCTCGCCTGTGGCTATTTCAATAGCAGATACCAAGTCGTTTATAGATTCATTCATGTCTACAAAACTCTCCTTGAGCCGGTTTTTCCAATACGAGGTCGCCTTATTATACATTTGTGCGGCTGATGCACTATGAGCGTCCTCTATGATAGAGAAACGCACCCCGTTTTTTACATCATCGCGTCTTCTTGTATCCTCTGGCAAGAATCCAAGCTTGTCGGCCACAAGTGTTCTATTAGCAATGGCAAGAAATCCTCTTTTCCCCTTGTTCGCCGTATTATAGAGCGACCATAGGACTTCGTCCATAGATAGATGTCTAACCCCCAATGCGGTTTTCATAATATCTCGTATTGTGCGAACATCTTGCAGTTCTTCTTCCGTAAGAGTTTCTTTTTGGGCCAACTGGGAATAGTAGTCAGCCACAGCTTTATCAAACCTGTATCCATTCGCAGGAGCGAGTTTAGTGATCTTGGCACGAGTGCTTTCTGGCAGAGCCGAGAATGTCTTAAGCAACAGTTGCAAGCATTGTTCATCTCCAAGCATTTGCAAACCATTATACGACTCCGTTATCTTCTCTCGCTCATTAGACGACTCTGCGACAGAGAATAGAGTCCTGTTTGATTCCTCTGCATTGTCACCCGCGGCTCCTTTTAAAAGTTCCTCTTCAGTCTTATATGCATCACCGAAGGCTTTTTCTGCTACGTTACGAAGTCCTTTCTTTTGAGAATTATCCGTGTTTGCGGGATACCTGATATTTAGAATTCTTCCGTCATCGGACAGCTGTAATGAAACTTGATTATCCGCATTGTACCAGTAACCATTTGCAGTCTTGCGGATATGTTCATCCTTATCGGATAGTCCTGACATAACCTCTCGTGCATGAGACAGTTCATTCTTTTTTTGCGTCTCGAGTTCTCTTCTTTGTGTAAGTTCCCACTTTACTCGATTCCGCCTTTCTTCATACTCTTTCGCTTCCTGCTCTCGATAGGCCACGACTTCGTCAGTATGCTCTATAACATCATAAATCTCAGAAGCAATTTCCCTTCTTTTAGCCAATGAATCTGCCTCGTTGTATTGTTTGGCGAGTTCGTTAATTGAATCCTTGTTGGTATTATATGCTTGCTGGTATACATCATCAGACCAAGAATAGAACGTAGTCTTATTCCCGAATTTTGACGTATGATGCCATTCATCGTTGCTTATGATTCCTGCTTCAACAAGAGCATCAAGGTGCGATGCCGGAACTCCATATTCCTTAACAAACTGTGTTTTAGGGAAACGACCTTTCTCCTTTGCCTCCGCCGCTCTCTTGCTCATTGAGTATCCCACGTATCCGCTATTACCGCCGACTATACGGAAGCGTGTGTCATCAGGGAGAATATCGCCTTTTTCTGCAACATTTCCGGAAGAAACCCTTGGGTTCTCAAAGCTTTTTACTATATTCGCAACAGAGTTCAAATCCAGATATTCCACGTCAGCGAGAATCGTTCGCTGTTGGTTTATGAGGGTTTGAACTTTTTCTTTGTTCAAATACAACGCCTTACCTTGGCTTATCCAATTCAACCATTCATAGTTGTTTTTTGGGAACACATTCCTTATACTGTTGATTTCAAGGCTTCTTCCTCCAACTGTCGGGTTGAGCGACAAACCGACTATGAAATTCTTTCCGTCTTTCTGCAATGGAACAATTATATTCTGCGCTTTTGACTTATCACCGTAGGCGAATACTGCCAAAGGTGTCTGCAATGCCTTCACCAAATCCTTTATTTCACTCAGTTCAAAGTCATGCCCATATGATGTAGCTTTTGTTTTAAGCCTTGAAGCATTCATTTGTATAGGTAAGTCTGGCACACCAGTTGACAGCAATATTCTTCCTGGTTGTCCCATTCTATATATATGGTCGCTTGGTAGCTTACCTTTTATCTGCAGCTGCAGCTCCTTATTGAATATTTCATTAGAGGCTTCCATCTCTTCGTCGTAGAGCATGTCTACAACATCCTGCTCTTCAGCCTTAATTCTTCCCTGATTGTCCGTCTCAACAAACGGCACGCCTCTTTTTTCGAGTTCTGCGCGCAGGGCAGGGGTCACAACATTAGACGGCATCGTAACGTCTTTGCCGTCAAACATCTCAACAATCTTGTCCGCCACCTCGCTCTCTGGCACTATGCGCATTGGCTTGTCCCAGCGAGAAAGGATGACTGTCCGCGTCCCAGAGAGCTTACTCTGAATAACACCTGCCTTCCACTCTACTTTGCCAACTCTATCCTTTGCTTTGTCCGCCTTGTAGCCGGAAGTCAGTTCGCTCTTTGGAATCTCCACCTCCACGGTGACTAGTTCAGGACGTGACTGCGCGGATGAGAACTGATCGTTCAGAGGTGTCGTAGAAGTGTGGATGTACGGATTGTATCTTGCCTTCAAGGTCGTTCCGTTGCCCTTGTTAAGAACGAACCGACCCTTATCATCTGCAAGCTCTGGATTCTCCTCCGCCTTCTCCCAGACCTTCCCAAGATCTTCAACGGAAATGCCGTCACGCCACTTGCCGTTCACCTTGCCGGACATCGGCGGGTATAGCTTGCCGTCCACGAGCTGCATTGCGCGGTAGACCTTGATTGTCGGCTCGGACTCCAGACGCTCCCGCTCCTTCCTGTCGGTAACTATGGAAGCGGAATAGGCATGCTTTTCGTCGAACAGATCACCGATATCAATCTGTTCTTCGCGTGCCACGTCCTCGGTTTCCGATGCAAGAGTACTGCGCCTTTCTATCTGATCCATATCGAACCTTCGAGATGCGTTCCTCGCCTCGACCTCTCCTGCGACATGCATGTATTCTTTATATGAGTCGAAATCCGGACGTGTGGATTCATCAAGTCTGAAATGCCTGATGACGGCATCCTTGCTTCTATCCGGATAACCACGCACGAAATAGTTGAATCCTTTGGTTCGGGTCTCCTCATCAGGAAGAGGCAGTCCACTTACCCTGTACTCTTCAATCAAGGCTTTCTGTGCATCAGCCTGATTGCGGGCATCTCCAAGACCCTTTGCGGTCTCCTCCAGAGCGTGGGCGTATGCGCGTGCATGCAACTCATCCTTGGCCTCTTTAAACAATAATTCAAACTGCAGCGGGCCACCACCTAGGGCAAAACCTTCAATTTCCTGAATCGCGTGCTGAATTTCGTGCACCAAGATTCGTTCAAGTTTATCCTGTCTTCTTCCAATAACATAAGGATTTATGGTAATAGTCATATCATCGGCATCACACTCTGCATATGCACCAGGATTTTGGGTATCACCGGTATGCACCGAGTAGTACCTCAAGCTCGGGTATGCCTTGAACAGCTCCGGTGCTTTAATGATTTCCGACAACTTGAAGGCCGGAATTATTAAGCCATATTTTTCTTCAATTCTGGTCGCTTCATCATTGGCTTTGTTCCATTGTTCCTCCAGCCTTTCGTATTCTTCGTAACTAAGAATACCTGCATCTTCATCTTGCTTGTCTACGATACTGTTCATCTTATCCTGTAATCGCTGATACAATGCATAGTCCGGGGAATCTTTAAGATCCGCCTCTCTTATTTCCTTATATACGCTTCCATAATAGGCATATTCATAATATAATCTTTCAAACGATTCGTTTGGGCGAAGTCTAAGATCCGGAATCTCATATCTCCATTTGCCGTCAACGCCCCGTTCCCAGCCTGTGGCGAGTTTTATGGCACTGGCATCCTTGCCTGCACCCTCCATCTGCCTTGCAACGGCGAGATTGTCAAGACGCATCGTGGATTTGTCTCTCCTGTCCATCTGTCCAGCACCCTTCTCCCCGGCGAACTGGAACCTTATGTCTTCATTCTCCACTGAGAACTCACCGAGATTATCTGTGGCGGACTTGATCTGGTTCGGACTGAACACGACATACTGCGCGGCCGGGGACTTCTGGCCGTACTCCGTTATGCTCGTGAACACAGCTCCGTCTCCGCCTTCACTCTTCGCTTTCTTCAAGGTCGGTGTCATAGGACTCGCACTCTCCCCTTCATGGAAATAATCCCTTTTGACATCGTCGACAACAGGGGCGCGCAGGTCAAGGAACACGGCTTCCGTATTCCCGAACTCCACGCCAAGAGCGGAGAGTTCCTCGGTCACCTCCTGCATGTCGCCGAAATAGCCGTTCTCTATCTTTTCCGTGATTTCATTCATCACGAAGGCCCGCTTGACCTCATCGTCTGTCATGCCGTCCTCATATGCTCCGCTGTAGTCCCTCAGGAACTCCACATCATCAGCCCTTCCGGTCTCATCCATATAATCCTGATAGGAACCGCTGTCGTTCCGGTAGGCACGGTATGCGTCATCCAGTTCCGTCCCCTCCATCCCGGACAGGCGCTCCTCGACCAGCTTCTCCACATCGGCGGTCGGAAGTTCGTCAATGGAGTTTTCGGCAAACCGCTCCGCAAGGTCACGGCTGTCGGTAAAGAAGAAGCCTTCCTTCGCTGATTCAGCGCCGGTGGATTGTCCAAGCCTTGATGTATCGAACCGAGAGAATCTGTACGGCCCTCCATGATAGAGAACCTTCGGCTCGCCGTTCTCGTCTACAGCTTTTGACGAATCAGTTTGGAGAATTGAAATCAATCTCTTATCTTTGCCGGAGAGAGTAGTAGGATTCGTTCCGGACATTGCGTCAAAACTCTCGCGGTTTACTGCTTGGCCCTTTATCTGGTCAAGCAGTTTTCCTTTTTCTATCCGTGTCAGATTGTGGTCATAATACCTGCTACCGTCTTTATCCACAGCGACTGTCGCCAAGACTGTATAGTCAGTTCCTCCGATGTTGAGACCGCATACATAGTGCTGGTATTCGGTGACGGACGGGTTCTTTGCAATGTCCTTGTTAGCCTCGCTGTCAATATAGATTGAGTTCTCTATAATCTGTGGAATCGCAGCTATGCTTTGGATGTGCTCGCGGTCTTTATAGTTGTGCTGCAGGACTTCGTGCAGACCTCCGTTCTTCCTGCCTCTCTGAAGTTGAATGGATGCCCCCGTATCCTTGTTGACATATGAGCCTTGCAGACCCTTGCCGTACTCAAGGGCGTTTTTCTTGTTTTGTCTGAAATCATAGGAGATAGGTATTTCCTTGCCGGAGATGCTTGCGGGCTTACTGTCCCGGAGTTTCTCGATCCGCGCGGACTTCTCCCAGTCTCCGAACCACGCCTTGAAGGCCTTCGTGCGCACCTGCGCCCACTGGCTTTCGTCAAGGTTGCTCGGCCTGCCGTTCGGGGCCTTCATGTACGTTCCGTCCGCCTTGGCTTCACGCACTATGCGTTCCGTCTCGGTCTCAGACTTTCCTGAAAGCTTCGTCCCTTTCGCGAGATCGGAGAGCGGCATGTTGACGAAGTCATCAACCGAGATTCTTTCCGCCTCCTCCCGGCTCCACGGGATCATCGTGTCCTTCACCCAGTGCCAGAAGTCGGACAGCCACTTCTTCAGCCGTGAGATGACGGAGAACTTCGCGGCCATGTCGATCGGGCTTCCACCCTCGTCGATGATCTCCTGCGACATCCGCGTGAGCACGGCCTCCCCGTTGTCTCCGGAAAGACGGGAGTGCACCTCGGACGCTATGCCGTCCTCATTAAGCCCAGCATAATTCGGATCGTTCTCCACTTCCTTCCATAAAGAAGTTTGCTTCATTAGCTCTACACCGCGTTTCCATAGTTCTGGATTTTTCTGCTGGCAAGCCTTATCCCAAAGGTGCGTATATTCGTGTATAGGTGTATTTGGGTTCAGCCTATCGGCATTGAGCAATATCTTTCCACCCACAGCAGCACCATAAACCACATCTCCATTTCTTAGGAAGTCGATTCGGTCGGTAATCTTCGCGTCATCCTCGTTAAATATGACATAGTTCCTGGCGCCGCTGCCGTGATAGACAGTCATCAGCTCCGGCACGCTGTCGGTGTTCACTTCCTGTACTTGCGCAAGACCAGTGGTGTCTTTATACTCTCCGCTATAAAGGGTTTGCTTTATTGACTTGACGATTTCAGCCAAAGGCTTACCCTCGGCTTTACGTAATTTGATAGCATCGTAATAAAATTCAGTAACGTGCGCATTGCCGTCATTGTTTATGCCGGTATTTTCTTTTGCACTGATGACTATACTGATACCATTATCCTCGCCGTGGTTGTCGAAGGTTGAAGTTGCGGCATTATGGTTCGCAAGCCTGATTGTGACAATAGCGCCATTTTTTGTCTCAAATGTTGCGTACTGGCTATTGCTCCCGTGTTTCTTTGCATCAAGAGCTTTTGCTAATGCTCCAAGAAATGTCTTCTCCTTAGTTTTGGGCTCATTTTCAAGAAATTTGGCCAGATTATCCAAATTATTTATTACCTTTGCACTAGATGCACTTGAGACGACGGTTTGTTGATACTCATCTTGAGAGGAGACGGTTTCGAGTGCATTTGTTTTTTCTGCCATCTGCCTCATAGCCTCGTCGGAAAGCATCTCTACTGGAATGCCTGCATTATCAAGCATCGTCATAGCGGCGTCAAAGGCAGGTTGCTTAGCCTCGGTACCATTCGATAGTCTCTTTTCTTCGATAGAATACTGAATATCTGTTTTAGCATATTGCCCTTCGTCAGTATTTATCCATGCTACATCTTTAATTGGCACTGTCTTTTCATAAATAGTTCCGCTGCCAGCAAAGTCCTTAGCATTCATACGAGAAGGCGTAACAAACTCACCATTCTTTATTGGCTTGCTGCTATACACAGTGATTTTACCGGATTCCAGCGCCGATTCGAGCACGTCATCTGGGACATCAGGATATGACGATAGTTCATCCTCATCCTCGGTCTTAGCTTCCTCTACAGCCTCGAATAGTGTCATTATGTCACCAACTTCTCTTATACCAGTGTGGTAGTCATCGTGCATAGGATTTGTTGCATTTATTATATCTAATTGCGCTTTCTTATGTTTATTCTGCTCATTAGATATTTCTTCGCTTGACAATTCCGCTATACTGAAATGAGTTTCTCCTGCTTCATTCAATGGAATATTGTAATTGAACTTATAGTTTTTTTCAGATTCATATTTCACGGGGAATAAAGCCACCTTGCCATTAGTACCTTCCGCTATAAGTTTTTTATTAAGAGAATTCCATGATGAACCACCCGTTGAGCAATAAGACACTTGGGCATTTAAGTAACGGGCCGCATTTACGAATTTGACAAGGTATTCATAATTATATGCACTTGATACACCATATCCAAAATCAATTACAACAAAAGATGCTTTCCGATCTTCATCTGTTAATATCTTTTTAGGTACATCCGCCTTTATTTTATCAAGATATGAAGCCAATTTGTCAAGAGTAATATCTACTTTCGTTTGTTCACCTGTAGATTTCTTATCAAATATTGCTCTCCAATCTGGGAATTTTACATCAGCGGTCACATGTCCATCCTTAAAAGTAACTGCTCCTTCAAGTTCTTTTGGATAGTCATCTTTCATTGCAATTAAAATAGAGGTATCTGTAGCTACAAGCATACCCTTATCATGGTACACACCTTTGAATATAGGCCGTTGCGTGTTCTTTTCTTTGATAGCAAAATCAAATGGATTTACTTTCTTAATCCTCGGTGCTCTATTTTCCTCCTTTGATATTTGCTTTGTTTCAGAAGATTGCTTTCCCTCGCCATCAGAAACAGTGTTTTGCGGAATAGCAGTGTCATTCCGCTTGCCGCTTCCATCGGTTTCTACAGTGTCTGTCGTATTGTCGGAGACACTGTTTTTCTTTTCATAAGACTGGTCGTAGATTGCTGAGCCATTGACAATAGGCTTTATCTCTGTCTGCTTTGCCTTATATAGGTCTTTTACATAGTCAGCAAGTTTCTCTACATTATCAATTCCTGTTGTAGCCTTCCATTCATCAGTAATCTTGGAATCTATGACATCAAGACTACGCACATAATTTTCTACCTGCTTTTGAGCATTGAAAAGAAAATTATGTCCATAAATGAATCCACCATAGCTAGATAAAGGATGGTCCGCGTCTGTTATCCCTTTTTCATTGTCTGCAAGAATTGAGGTTATTTTTTCAATATTAGATGTAATATCTGCGGCCGTCTTTATATCCTTTACGGGGATAAGTCCGAAGGCCTCATCCATTCTTGTCGGCTGTGACAAAAGACGCTGCTTACGCTCTTCTTTAGCTCTCTCTTCGTTCTCCTTTGCCCGTCTTTCCGTGTACTTACGGAAGTCTTCGTCCGTCAAATCGTCGATAGACTTTATCTTATCTATCTTCAGTGTCCCGTCTTCATTTACAGGATTACCTTGATTGTCTGTCGTGTTTTCTTTCTTAGTTGCAGCAGCTTTCACGCTTGCATATTCCGAGAACGGCTTTGTCTTTCGCGTGGAAGAATCAATCCACTTCTTGAACTCTTCTTTGCTAACCTCGGTGATTTTACCAAGGCCTTGCCAGCCATCTTCATAATTTGACAGATAAGCTTCGCTTGCGTCCTGCTCCGAATCAAAGCCATACATAACCTTGGACTCGTCAAACTCTCCGGTCTTTGGGTCCACCTGGTCGATAACATACACGTTGCCCTTAGTAGGGTTATCTGATAGGAACACATCAATATGGTCGTCATCCACAGCCTTAGTACCGCGGATGTACCCATAGTCATTATGCATTTCGGTTTGCCACTCATGGCCGTCTGCATCTATGCCCTTACGTGTGCTGCCTCGCGGGTTCTCTATAGAAATATCCAATCCGTCTATTCGCACGTGACCCATGCGATAATTGCCTGCTTCTTTCTGCGCTTCGGTTGGATCCGTGTCTACAACTTTTCGTTGTTCCTCAATCGCCAGGACTTGATTTATTGCTTCTGCTCCGCTTCCTGCATGGTCCGAAACAGCATCAGTATTTACATCTTCCTGCTGCTCGCCGCCGTCTACTCCCGCGTCAGCGCTAAGCTGTGCAGCGTCCAGCTGTCCATCTCCGGATGCTGCTCGCTCAAAGTCTGCATCTTGCTTGCTATCTCCGGTGTTACTTGAATCGACATCCGCATTCCCGTCTTCCTGTCGAATAGTGTTACTGTCTGATAATCCGTGTTGTTTTGCATATTCATTATATAAAATATTAATTAGCCCTTCACTTATTCCTTTATCGCGCAGTTCTTGCCTGAAGTCCTTGTCTATAGACGCTCTCTCAAGGCCGAACGCAACTATTTCGTCTGCGAGTTCTTTGACGTTTGCTCCATGGTAGGCAGTTGTGTTACCAATGAGTAAGCCAAGTGCCTGCAAGAGGCTGTCTTTGTTGCTGTCTGCTAATGACAGTACCTCGTTAATTGCCCTTGAGTCCTTGGCGTTAAGCAGATGCTGTCTTTCGTGATAATATGTCTGTATAGCTCTATCTTCAGATGTATTCCCCTCTACAAAGACATACACTTTGCCAGCGTTGTAGAAGCCTGTAGCGTAGAATTTCTTACCAGTACGAATTCGGATATCGCTGACCTCGGCAAGTTTAGCAAGTACTTTATTAATGCTCTCTTCTGATGCTCCGTCTTTGCGCATGGCTTCTTCTACGGAGGCTTCTGTTATCACGCTAAATGGCGTATCAGCCACCGCCCCAATAGCATTCTGTAGTGCAATAACATTTTTCGCAGACTCTATTCTTGTCGCGCCATTGATGGTCTCCGCAACATAATTACGCATCAGGTCGCTTTTAATCTTCACCAAAGCGTCTATTTGTTCTTGCGTCTTTGCCTTCGCTAATTCGTTATTTACCTCCGCAAAACGTTCCAAGAATTCAAGCTGCTTATTCTGATAGTCCGTTTGAGCATCATATTTCTGATATATGCTTGCGTATAGATTATATTTATTCTCATGCTCATCTATCTGCTTCTGGACGTCATCTCTCGTATCCGGGTCAGTCTCTGTTTCAAGGAGCTTTTCCAGCTCGGCGAGTCTAGCGGTTTCCGCAGTCATGTCGGCATTTAACGCTTGCATGGAATCCTGTACATTGCCACCGCGTCTGCCATCATTCCACGCATAGTATGCCTCCGGGTCACGCTCTTTAAATGCTCTTTTATCTACTTCTTGCTGCCCAGTTGCTTCGTTGTTGCGTAGAGGTATCACATTGCCCCGGATATCAATGAGTTCATTATCCGACCGAGGCTCTTGCGTTGCTTCCGGCAAGGAAGGTTGCCCCTCCTCATCTCTTGACGCAAAAAGATCATCGAGAGATACATCTACCTCTACGTCTTCGCCCTTATCATTGGTTGCGACAATATGGGCGACCTCTTCTCCTTGTTCGTTTGTTTGCGGAGCCTGAAACATACGAACGAATGTGAATAGTTCTCCGTCTCTCGTGAACTGCACATCTCTCAACTGCTCATTAAGAGACTTAACCCTATCCTCATTCTCCAAATCCCTTTCCGCCTGCTCCTCATCAATTTGTTGTTCATCACGAACACTCGCATCGATACCGAGAATGTTTCCCAACTGTTCAAGAGATACTCTGTGGATCTGTAATGTCGCTCCATTCAGTGCCGTCGGCTGCCCAAAATCCACGACTGCGCCATCATTGTCAATAGCTAAAACTTCTCCGTTTTGTGGGTTATCATTTGTTCCGAAATTTACCACATTCCCAGGCTTTATGTGCCGCATTATGTTTTGAAGCGCATCATTCGACTGCTCTCTCAATGCTTGTCTGCGCTGCTCTTCCATACGAGCGTTTATCCGCGTATCGAGGTAATCCCCAACTGCTGACGTCTCAGTAGACATTTCTCCATTTTCGACAGCATCATTAAACTCTTCTCTGCTCATCAAGCGTGGCTGTCTTGATATGTCCATCTGGTTCTTCAGCATCAATATATCGCTATTCTCGTCCTCTATGACATAATAGCTGCCTTCGCTATCAGTAGCAGTAGTGACGACCTCTACGGAGAAGTCCCCTTCAGGAGTAGACACGAGCTTCTCGTATGATATATTACCTCGCGGATCTTCAAGGTACGATGTGCGCTTTTGTCCATTTTCGTCTGTCACTTCTTTAGGCATTGCACCAAGTTGCATGGCAATGTCTTCTCGTTCCTGCTGACGAGCGCGAGTGCGTTCAACGGTTTGCGCAACACCCAATACTTCTTGAGCCGCTATAGCTTGCGCGAATTTCAGTGTTGTTATATAGTCCTCGTATGAAGTGTTGTTGTCGTTGGAGTTGCGAACAATCTTATTGAGAACAGGTGCAAGTGCTTGAGAAATCTCCTCTTTCGTGTGTTTCACATCCATTATATTGGCGATTTCATCTTCAGACATGCCTTGACGATTTAAAACCCCTCGCATGCTCTGCGCGATCTTATTGTATTGTTTTGCTTGTTTTGACGCCTGATAAGATGATGTTCCAAGCCCGAATAAAGTCATAGGGGCAAAGGAAGCGGCCATATCAATTTGGCTCTCCGCACTTGCGAATTTTTCAAAGTCGTCTTTGCTCATAATACCTAAAGCGACGCGCGCAGCATTGCCAATCCATTCCTCGCCCATTTCTCCGATAAGACCATTAAACCCAGCATCTTGAATAATATTAGCTGCGCGTGAATCTGCGAGCATCTTGCCCCATTGTCCTAATGTTGTATGCCCGAATTTTTGAGATTTCCCTAAAGCCCCAGCAGCCTTGAGCGGAACACCAAGAAGATCATCTATAGGTCGTCCTGTCATCTCAGACCAGTTTTCGACAAGTTGATCAAGAATAGTATTGCCGATGACGTCTCCAGCTTTAACAAGTTCTCCACTATCGTTAATTTGCGTAAGACTATTAGATATTTCTCTATATGTGGATGGGTGTAACGCTGTATGTAATACAGCTCCCTCAAGAGGGCGCACAACGTATCCATACCCTTTGCTTGCTACTTCGCTTGCAATCTTCGTGGCTTTCTTTGCCCCTGATGACAAGCGCCCAGCCTTGCTGAATGAGTTTATCATGCTTCTAGTCACGCCATTACGAATTGCACTTTCACTCCCTCCTCGCATCAATTCACGAGAGAGAAGACGACCTAATCCCGTGGACGCTTCTCGCCCGGCCATGCCTGCTGAATTCGCAATACCCCCGGTCAATAGGAATTCGGCCATGAATCCAAGTGACTCTGCGGCGGTGATACCTGCATTGTAGCCTCGCGCGGTGGTCATCGAGCGATCTGCTTGAGCCTGCGCATTGAGAGCAAAGGCAGACAATAATTCTACTTGGCCAGGAGTAAGCACATCGCGCAGCTCCGACTCTGTTGCAGTGTTTACATTTATGCCTTTATCCAAAAGCGACTGAATGATGCCACGGACATTTCGATTTCGATCTATAGCCGATAAGCCGCGAGACCAGAAATCGATATCGCTGAATGTTTTGCCTGCACCTTTCCCCATGTCAGAGAGGTATTCAGAAAATCCATTCTTCTGCCGCGCCACAGGCGCTGCATATGCCTTACTTGCATCTTTCGCTAATTTATACGCTTGCTCATAGTAATGGTAATCCTCATTTTCCCTGATACCGCCAGAATACATAGCTGTGGCGGCGGTGCTCATCCGGTTCGCATCACGCAAATCCTGCATTTTCCGCTTATAACTATCAGCAATATAGTCTGCATACTTCGCATTCGATGTATAATCATTGCGTACTGCCGGATTGGCGGAATAATCTGCAACCATTTTCTCTCGTTGCGCTTTCAGGGTATTATACCTTTCCTCTTCTGCATCATAGTTCGCGCCAACTGCACCGCCTTCGCTGGCAATCAAAGAATCTGCCTCGTGAGACTTAAAGAATGAACTATTCGCATTGTCGAAATCCGCGAGTGCTGCTCGTTGCTCCTCGGCTCTCTTTGCGTTATAATTATACGCTTCATCTGTAAGCGAAGATAACTTGGCATCGGGATACTTTGCCATAAGCTCAGAACCTTTGCTTCGCCATTTTTGGGCATCCCATGTCGTTGTGCGACCGTCACTCAATTCGATGCCAACAAAGCTATTATCATCAAATTGAGTGTCCTTATCTGCATTTCTTATTGATATAACTTTCGCATCAGGATACTTTGCCATAAGCTCAGAACCTTTGCTTTGCCATTTCTGGGCATCCCATGTCGTTGTGCGACCGTCTGGGGTCTCGATCTTATATTGTACGTTGTCTTCCATTTTAATCTGCAAATTCTTCATCAATACTCTCTCTTTTAACACCAACCTTTCCTTCGTTAGAATCCACATCGAGTTCCCAACCTTCCTCGTCTGGTCCCAGCATCGCCTGAACGAAAATGTCGTCCATCCAGAGATTTTTGCGCGTGTCTTTATCAATTGATTCTAAATGTTGAAGGGTGTTAAGCAGTTGATCTACTCGAGGATTATCTTCTGCCCATCTCTTGTAATTCTTCTTTTTCCCCTTCTTCATCTTAAGGTATTCGTCATAGTTAGATAGACCAGCTTGGCGCGCTACTCTATCCCTCGCGCTCTTTAATTGACTCTCAGTAAGATCGGAAGAAGAACCTGAAGGTACGTCAAGGTCAAATTGTCCAGATGCCGGATTCTTCCACTTGCCCGTTTCTATATCATAGCCTTTATTTCGCCATTTAGCGACAAGGTCTTGATATTTAAGGGCTTGTGTTGCTGCGTTGTTGGCGGCGGTTACAGCATTCCGTTCACGTCGCGCCTGCGCTTCGTTCTCTATTTTTATGCCCTGAAGTTCAAGGTTTGTGTCTGCGAGTTTAGCCTCAAGCCCAGTCTTCGCAGATTGTATTGCCGACTGATGGTTAAGACTATTCGTTTCATCGTTACGCGCGGCAATCTTTATCGCGTCCTCTTTTTCAGCATTGCTTAAGTCAAGAGCTGTGCTATAATCAAGTCGCGCTGACTGTTCTTCAAGTGCATCTGCTTCGTTTTTGTAGCGCTCAATACGCGCTTCTCGCTCTTTTCGCAAGGCGTTAATCCTTTCCTGCCAAGCTGGCTGTGGCGACGCATATTGCGCGGAATTCGCACCTTTGCTTGTCCCTATTAGATTCACGAGCGCAGCGGCAGCGTCAGCTATACCTCCAAACAGCGACAACTTTGAATCTCGCGCGGCGTTCATCTTGTCAGCGTTCTTTTGATTCTCAATTCTCATTTTTGCGTCAGCCTGCATTCCTCTGACTATTTCGCTATAGGTTTTAGCCGCTTGTGCTCGCTTATCCTCGGCTTCAGACAACGCGGACTGCAAGTCAGCTGAAACCGAATTACGATTTGCAACAAGCTCGTTAGTCGCAGTATTTACGTTGTTCTGATAAGCGTCATATGCTTCCTGGTTCTTCTTCCGCAGTTCTTCAATATTGTCGCTCATATCACGCGTTCTCTTTTGCTATTGTACTTCCAAGTAAGTTTAAACCTGCGGATATACCCTGTCCAGCGGCTGTTGCAACCTGCTGTGCTTTTGCCTGCTGCGCTGCAATCTGCTGTTGCGTTAAAGTCGCCTTATTTGCAAGGTACTGCTGCTCGGCTGCATCCTTTTGCGCCGTGCTCTGCGCTGCGATATTTGTCATAGTTTTCGCGAGAGCGTCATTTGCAGATGCTTTGCTCATTGCTACCGCTTCATCAGTTCCGCCCGTGACAGCCTGAGCCGACGCGCTTCGGTTATAGTACTCATCAAGCAACTCTCGCTGACGTTTGAGTATTGCCTGATTCTCCGCCCTGCGCGTATAATCTCGAGACATCTGTCTATCATACCAGGATTCGTTCTCTTTCTGAGCATTGTCTATTAATGCATTTGCCCTCTTATTTGCTTTTGCGGAGCCAACTGCCCCTAGGATTGAGCTTGCAAGTGTCGATGCGGCTCCCAAGCCCGTTGCGATTGCTGTTAGTGCTGCCATATCTGTCTATTTAATGCTGCAATATTGCAACTATCATTGACACACGCAGTCTATTTTTACTAAACTCTCATAACTCTCTCTATTTTCGATAATTACGCATATTCTTGTGTTTATTAACAAAATAGACAATGAATTAGTTTGCGCTATAGAAATAATATTTCTATCTTGCATCTCAAATGAAAGCGATATTAGTTAATCTGCTCACAGATGAGCACATAATTGTTAGGTCAAGCACGCATCATCCAGAATCGAAGCAGGGAATTCCAGTGTGGATTACAGCGAAAGGGGAGTGCATGGGGCAGTGCGGACATCCTTTGTCAGGCTATCGTATTGAGATGACGAAACGGGGCGGCTGGCGCCCTGACTCCGGGCGGCCGCGACAAAGCGATAAGGTCTTGAATAAGACAATCGCAATTAGAATACATGAGTCGCAATACAAGATTTATAAAGCAGATAAGGAGAAGCAGAAAAAAGTGCGCGAAGCTATAAGAGAGATACTTAAATGACTTAGCGCATCTTTATGCGTCCCCGAAGCTCATAATCTACATCAATCCACGACAACCGTTCTTTCGTTGAAAGACGGGCGATGATGACTATCCGGAACATCTTCCACGATTTGCCTCTGAGAGACTTGAGCAAAGTATAATGCACTCCATCTTGAGAGGCAAGGAGCGCATACTGCACCGCCTTAATCGAATTCCCGGCGAGATAGACATAACCAAACTCGGCATCTAGGTTATTTAACATCATCAGCATATATTCTGCGTCAGAGGCGGGCAAAGCCGCAACCTCGAGGTCATCATCCGCGTTCAGGAACGACACAACCTGCTCCTCAGTCACAAACACCCCGTATGTTGCCAGAATTGATGTTACATCAGATTTGATTTTTTCAATATCATTACAAAACAAGCATCGCAAGTGTCTGACTAGCTGAGAGTGAAAATGCTCAAAATTACCGCGAATACGCAAGTCTGTTATACTCTTAAGGATATTGGATGCATCGAGGACAAAAGGCCTCGTAACAATGATGCTCGTTGTTAAAGAAGAATCATCAGTCTCATCTAAGACCGTAGACCAATCATAAAGATGCATTCTGCCACCTTCCTGCACAAAAGTAAAGCAATCTGGGAAACTATTCAACACCTTAACGTCAAGAGTTATCCCGTGATCTAGCTGTATCGGTAGTACAATCTTATGCCAAGTAGCCGTTTTGAGCATATAAACATATTCATATGTGTATCCATCACGGAAGAAGATTAACCGGGAGCCGGTATAGTCATAAGCAATAGACGCCCCGAGCATAAAATCCATAAAGGGATTGTCGTCACAAACTATATCGTCATAAGCGTGACTTCCTATCACAGAAGCAATAAGATTCGATACGTCTTCTTCTATTTTGACTTGTCGTCCAACCATTCTCTCTGAGATACATTGTATCGTAGAACCATCCATAAGCATCACGCCTTTCTTCGTAATAAAGCATATCGCCCTGTCAAGACAAGCCACAGAATCCGCCGACAAGCAAACATCGCGAGATAGAGGTTTTAGCGTCAAATATTCCCCTTTATCATTTGGCGATAGCACATAGACACCAGCATCAGTAAAGGCATAAAGGTCGAATTGGCCAAACTGCCCTTCGGAAAGTGCTGTAGTTATAGTTGCCACCGTTTTGAGATTGTCCGTAAATTTTATGCGCCCCCCAACAGGGAAGTAGTACGGATTATCAGCAGATGACACAAACAAATAATTGTACAAGTATGAAATACCAACACGATCCTCCTGTGGCAACACAAGCGTTGTGCTATATGTCAACATGGAAAGAGTCTTAGATATATCGCCTATCCAGTACGACATATTTGCAAAAGGGTGCGACTTCATTTCAAGTCGGATGACTGCATTGCCGTGCTTGACCCAAACCGCTACACAACGAGTATCTGGATAGAAAAGTAGTTGCGCGATATCAGAACCCCAAGTCGTTTCAGGTTGAGCTGCACCTATAGTACGCCCCTGCAACGTAGGAGTATGAAGTTCATCCCTCGAATAAACATACCGCGTTTTGCCATCGTTATCCTTCAGTTCATACACAAACGTATAACCCTGCGTGGCTTCCGTGGTCGGCACAAGATTATACGTATATTGCATACCTCGGCCAAAATTCTCTATCGCACCTATAGCATGCAATCTCCTATTGAAAATAATCGCTCTTTCGCACAAATAATCATTGTTTGAACGAAAATCATCTGTTAAGTTCTCCTTCGTATATAAATTCTCGGTGTAAGATAAATCTTTAGTATTATCTATTTCCACACCATTCGCAAGCTCAGAAAGATTATCTGTCGAATAAGTGTTAACTTTAAAGAATACACGAGACGCTTCAAGCAATATTGATTCAACGGAATGTTGTTCGTCCTCAGAAGAAATATCATCTTGAAAGTATAATGGCAGCTGTACCGTTGTTATTCTATCCGATGAAGATGAAGTGGATGCACTCCCTATGGACACCACGTCAGAATTCACCGAAGGATATATCATCTGCTCGCTTATATACATATCCACGGAGCTAACAACGTCTCTCCATTTTTGCAACTCTTCAGCGTTGTCTATCCTTATCTTGATCCTATATGCGAATCCCGTCTCGTCTTCAATAGTGATGCTTGTCTGATGTTTATCTACGGTTGTGTCCGAACTATACGTAGTATATTTGAGCGTTGTACTAAAACAGCGTTTTCTAGCCCCAACGAGTATTGGAACCGTGTGCCTTACATAAGAACCATCAACGAGTTTCAACGCGAATCTTACATAAACAGGGCACCGAAAATATTTGGAGCCAAGCAAAGATTTCTGCATGCCTTCCCAAAACAACGAGGTAATTTTCTTGTACGAATCAGACCTCGCATCGGGAGATAATTCCAGCTGCTTGCTCCATGCTAATGCATCCGCCTTAAACAATGTATCATCGGGAGCATTGTCACTACTATATATTTTGACATTGCTGTATAACGAGGTTCCAGTGCCTTTATAGCAAAGAGGCTCTACGGCTACCTTGGGAACAGGCATAGCTTCCCCTAAATATTCGTATGATTCGCCTCTCCACAAAGCATAACCAGCACGAGTCGTCATTGACCATGAGAGAGTATTGCCAATTGCCGCGACAGATTCATCTTTAACATATTCATTACTGCCAGCTCCCGGATCATGAATAAGTATTGCCCCTGGATAAGCAACCAGCCGGTCTCTATCCCCATATCTCTGTGCATATATATACAAGTTAGTACCATTTATCTTGTGTATATACAAGGCGCGCAGCCGTCCCTCCTCTGCTACAAGGGGCAGCCCTAAAGACCCGACCCTATCGATAGCCGGAATTGCCGGAGCGGTCTCGCCATCAACCAGAATAGCGTTCACCGATTCAGCAACGCCACCATCTTCCGTCATTATGTCCGAAGGAGAACGGGATATCCCTCGAAGTTGTATCGACTTAATCATAAGGCGAATATGAAAAGACCGCCACAAAACGGCGGTCTAATCTTACTTCTGCCCGAGTATTCTCTTGAGTTGTTCTATGTCAGGATCCCTTTCCTCCCCAAACTCTTTGTGACACAACCCAACAAACTGCTCGTAGGTCCGAATGATAACATACTTGCGTCCTTGCTCTTCGAGCCGCGACTGCATTGTCTTCTGCTCCCTTGACTGGCGCCCAACTTCTGTCTTGAACTCCACATGTATTGTCTTGTCTTTATCTATAATATCCAGATCTGGATAACCTGGCTGCATCCCCATTCGTTTGAGTATCGCCCCTTGGTGTTCACTACGTTTACCTTCATTAGGGGAGTGATTCCACACGAGGTGGCTATAGCGGTACGTCAAAAATGTTACACACCTTATCTGCAACTCTGCTTCCTTGCTACCCATCGATACACTCTTTTAGCTCATAATACATTTTTGCTGGAATACAAAAGTCCTGACCTTTAACTCCACCTTCCAGTTCAATTTGCTTGAATATCTCCTTGATGTCACTCAAGCGCTCGCGAAGTATCTCATTTTCTATGCTCGTAATACTAATCATGACTTAGCATAATCACTTTTATCCTCAATCCATCGAATGAACTTGTTTTCAAAATTCTGAATAAGAGCAATCAACTCATCTTCAGACTTATGATCAATCTCCTTCCCTCCAGCACCAGCGAAGAGCCCAGAAGATAGCATACAACTATATTTTCTAACCGCATCACAGTACGGAAGCTTCGTTGAAAGTATCTGCCTACTCATTTTCTTCGTGATGCCTACCCAGTGCATTTGACTTATCTGCGAGAGAATATTGCATAACTGTAAAGATGCTAGAACTTTTTGAACATTATAATCCGCAACCGGGAGACAATCAAGGATTTTGAGCCGCATCATTTCAATTTCGTTATGTAAAGTTGTTGCAAAATCATCCATCAAGGCGATAATAGCATCACTTCTCTCATTATCAAGGCGACTAAAAAATACCTTGAACTGCTTGACATTTGCCTTATGCCAATCACTACGCATTTTTTTAGCTTCGTGGCGCAATTCTATATGCTTTATATCTCGCTCAAACACTTGATAGATATAATCCTGAAGGACGAAAATTGCGATCGGCTCTATGGACCCCTGTTCGCCAGAGACGAAATGATACCCGATAGATTCAAAATACGGCTCGATTAATTCAACATTATTCATATCTAAATTATTGTCTCTTCATAATAAGGGCACAAATTATCATTGTTCAGTTCAAGCAAGCAAATATTATCCCCACCTAACTTTCTGCACCTACAGCCCCCAGCATAATAGCCATGCTCACAATCCCAAAACGATTTTTCTTTATTTTCCTGTGCTTCCATACCCATTACAACCTCTCTCTGACGGAAACAAAAAATCAGCCTCGACAAGCTCAACTTTAGGATACGGCATAATAATAAGCTGGCCAACCCTATCTCCCTTTTTGTAATAAGACTGACATTTATACTCTATTCCTAAAGACTTAAAACCAGAGCGGATAAAATTTTTAATAGCACAAAAATTCCACCATCTCGGACGAACCGTTATGCTTGGACGATACTTAAACGTTATTTCACCACGATAACCAGAATCGATCACACCCACGGAATTTGTGAGCCAAAGCGTTTTTTTACAGTTACTACTACGTGGGAACACTAACCCCACATATCCCTCTGGAATTTCTATCGCTATCCCAGTATGATACACAATGTTTACGTCGTCATCTATTTCCATTGATGACGCTACGAGATCCATCCCCGCGTCTCCTATGTGCGCGTAACTAGGAATAACCGCATCCTCGCTTAATTTTCTAAATCTTACTTCCATATTTTTCTAAAATCTCAATTATTATTTTCTGTCTCTCTACAACTTGTAGTACAACAAAGGTTTTTGCATATCGTAATCCACGGCAGGAACTCCAAGTTTTATAAACTCGTTTTTAAAAGTGCCCGATTGTTCAAAGAAACAATGCACCTTTCCTTTTATTTCCATAATTATTTGTTCTTTTGTTTTCATTATAGTATGTTATTAATTCTTTCTTTTATATCTTCAATAATCAATTCTTCAAACTCATCTGCGAATTCACTCAATATGTCATAAAAGCAAACATCTGCATCGGGGTTATCAAAATCTTTTGCAAAGGCATCTGAATACTTATCAATAAGCCTATCTCTTTCTGTCCAATTTCCCATGATTATTCGCTTTTAAGTATTGTCGGGACGCAAAGGTTCCGGCCGTACAAGTAGTTGATGCCGGCAAAACCGCCGTAGCCATACGCAAACCAACCGCCGACCGAGTTGCAACGGGAACAAGACCAGACGCCGCTGGTGAAGTCGCGGAGAATGTCTGCACCCTTTATCGTCTCCGCAAGTGCATCAATATCTTTCTTTTGGTCTTGAATTTCCATTGCCGCCAGCAGGGTAGGCAGCCCGAAGATGCCGTGCCTATCAGAGTGGAAATTGCTGACAAATTCAGCCGCAGGGCTTCCGCACCTCAGGAGCGCTCCGGTCGCCCAGTTGCTGTCCTTCTTCTTCAATGCCTCAATTTCTGATACGAAATTCACGTCACATTTGCTTTCATCGCCTTTCTTAAGCATTTCCTTCTCTGCATATTTCGGGTAAATCAATGCCTTCTGTCCGTTGAGCATCTTAATCTCGATTCCCTCGATGCTTTCGAGCCTATTTTGCCCATCGCATCCCTCTTTGTAAATGATTTTTGCCATACCCTCACATCTTTCCTTGTAAATGATTTTTGCCATAATTCTATTCCTTAAACTTAATTCCATAATAATTCATCAACTCTTGAAGTTCCGCAAGAGACTTTTTACCAAACCCCATAACGCTCTTCCAGTCCTCAATAGAGGTCCTCTCAAGTTCATTAATGTACGTAATACCCGCTCTCTGCAAATAGCCATATAGCCGGTGCGGCATGAAGACTATCTCGTCTATCCGAGGGTAATACACACTCTTTCGTTTCCGTAATGCCATAATCTCATTTAGCATTGCCTCATAATCCGCATAACTTAGGGTAACGTAGAGTGGCGAATAATTTAATTTACCTTCCTGCATAAGCTAACTTTAATTTGTCTAAATTGTTCTGCATTAACTTGTATATCTTATCGTGAAACGGGCTGTCCATATTGTCAGCGCCCCTGCACTGCGATATAGAGAAGTCCTTCAGACTGACCTCTATCGTCTCCGTCCTCTTTCCTCCGACCCTTGCGCCGAGGATAAGGCAGTCCTTGCGCTTGTAGTATCCCATCGAGAACACGCAGTGGTGGAGCGCCTTGCCCTCCTCATAGAAGTCCTTGATGCAGAGAAGAGGGGATATGCTGATGTCCCCGTCCACGATGGCCACACCGGCCGCCATTGCAGTCCGCTTCTCCAGTTCCGCCTCGAACTCCCTGTCATTCTCCAACTGTCTCTTCAGCTTCTCCGCATCCCTTATGGCGTTCGCCCTTCTCACCTGCGCCGCGTGTACGAGGTGCAGGTCTTCCGGCAGGAGCCACTTCGGGCTTCTCATATCCCTGCCCTCATTGTGAAGTCCAGACAGATAGTCGAGCCACAGCCCTACATCCGCCTTTGTCTCGTAGCTCATCCCGTGGCGCAGGGCAATCTTCACGCTCGGCCAGAACCGCTCTACCGGGTTGCCCTTTCCCTCGGTCACCACGACTTCAAGCAGCGCCCACCGCCTTGCCTTCAGCAGCGTCTCCGCGACGCTCGACTTAAGCAGCGCTGAGCACAGGGAGCTTGCACTCAAGTGCTCTACGGCCTTTATCCCAGGCCTGTAGCCTCTCTTGCGCAGCTCCGAAAGATACCGCCCTCCTGGGGCGAACTGCATCCCCGAGATGTCGAACATATCGTCATAGACGTAGTACCCGCTCGCCATTCCGTTGTGCCTGCCTATCGTCCAGCCTCTCTCCGGGAGCCACTTGAACCCGGTGCACCCTCTTGCATAGGAGAGCGTCGCTATGACCTCCTTCCCTCTGCAGTTTATCCAGATTGCGTATCTCCGCGCCAGCCTGTATTCCGGGGCTTCGCCGAGGACGACCGTCCGCTCCAGATCCACGCTCTCGAACACCTGCCAGCCCCTGTGCACCCTCGCCACGATGAACTCGTGCGTGTGGCACTTCGCTTTCGGGTGGTTCTTCCCCTCCTCCCGGAGTTTCAGCCTGCTTCCGCAACCTGCGCATACATACCCGTCCCGGCTTATCTCCGCATCGGCAGGGAGCCGCTCGACACGTCCGCAGTTCTGACACCACACTATCCTACGCTTCTTGCTGTATGCGCCTGCGAGCCACGTGTAGCCGTCCTCCCTCATCAGATTCTCCCTTGCCCAGTCGAGCGTCCGGGAGGGGAGCTCCGGCAGACGCTGCTGCTCCGCCAGAACCCACTTCTCGTCTTTGGTCTTAGGTCTCATAGCTCCTCGTCGTCAAATAGGAACAGCAATCCCTCTTCCTCCTCCTTCCTGCGCTTTTCCTTGGCTTTCCTCTTATCGTCAGCTTTTTTCATAATCTTCTGCCCCTTCTTCTCGCATCTACTCTTTCTCCCTTTCTTGGACTCTCTCGCAGCCGCCTTTTCCTCCTTGGTCAGCTCCCGGTTAATCACCACCTCTGCGCTGACTTCTCCATCGACCTTGATGTCCGGCTCATCGTAGTAGTGCACGGCAAGTCCGTATACCTCAGAGTCCGTGGCTCCGTAGCAGCCGCCCTTGGCGAGCTTCCTTATCTCGCCGAGTATGAACCGGCAGCACTCGCCGATGCTCTTCTTCTTGTCAGAGTATTTCTCAGCGAACTTGACGTCCTCCTTTGCTCGTGCGTCAAGATACTCCCTTATCGCATTCTCAAAATGTTTCATTGCGTTCTCTTCCTTTATTGCTGAATAACTGTCGTAGTTGAGATATTCACTCCACTCTTTTACTCTGCTCTCCGAAGCATCAACGCCGCCTTTCTACTATTTTTTTGTTTTAAGCCCCACAGGAGGCCGTTAAGATGTGACATAAACACTTTATAAGCAAGTTCCATTAAGGCGGCCATATCGGCCAGCAAATAGGCAACAGTGGCGAGTTTTGCGTTTGCTATCTCTTTTATCTCCCCCCCCTCAAACGGTAATTCGTAATTCTTTGCCACTTTCGCGAAGATATTTGAAAAACATCGACAGTAATTCGCGTTTTGTCCGCCAGTCTCCACGGTAACTTTTATCTGCCGTCTCTCCAATTCTCGCGAAAGCATTACTGTCAGCTTTTGCTCTTGATGCTCTAAAAGCCTGCTCGATAGTCTCTCGGCTCGGTTTTAGAACCCCACAATTCGCAAGATAGTCGTAGATCATCACTGCGTATCCATCCAAGAAGATATCTAACTTCCCAGTGGTCTTGAAATCCTCCCAGGCCTTTAAAGCTGCGTCGCGCCTCGCTTTATCGTTCATTTCTGCCTTAAGTTCCTCACTAACTCCAGAATTCAAGCTCCTTGCTTTTGCGGCCACTTGTTTCATTGCGTCGCGGTGGATATCGCTTTTTATATATGCTTCTACCCAAGTCCCCACATTAGCCGCTGTTGGCACCCTTGTTTTTGTCCACTCGCCCATAATCCCACCTTGCAGGGCAAGCTCTATCTCTTTATCCCGGAGTCCAGGGTATCTCTCATAAACTCGATTGTAGAGAATATCTGCAATTGGCTTTGCCATGTCCTCTATGCCATCAGCGATCGTGTATCCGGAAAGCGCAAGCGTACTGCGTGAAATCCGCTCAAATGTCTCTCTTCGCTCCGCTGGCGACATCGAAGAAAGACAGCTGCCTTTCAAAGCATTCAGAATTTCGCCTATTGTAATCATCTTGTTAATATCGTCAAGCCGTCACCATTGTTGTCTTTAGCCATTTGCTTCGAGCGTTCAAGAGCTTCCCTCATCTTCTGCTTTTTACGAGCCATATACGCATAATCAGAGTTTGGATCTATCTCAAGCGGTACATTGGTTTCCTCTTCTCTTAACTCTACTCCACCGAAGTCTATTCGTGTTGGCAAAGGCTTTGGCTTACTATATTGCCCCCTTTGGCGTCCTCGCTTTTCGGCATCTATCCTCGCCCATGTAGCAAGACGTCTGGATAAATCCCATGTATTTTCGCCATGCCACCGAAGAATCTTGTTCCCTTTTGGGTTTTGAAAAGGCTCGCACCAGTAGCTTGCAAAATCAGCCAGCATGTCATCCGAATACTTGCCCCGGAACTGTTCCAACTCCTTGCGAAAACACGTCCTCCCGAATTCGATTTGCTCTTCTAAAGTTTTACTTTTCTTTGTATCCCCTTTAGGGGATATTTCTTTTATATTTATATCTATATTATCTATTATATTATTATGTCTAAAATTTAGACTACCCCCGTCTAAATTTTGGACTACCCCTGTATAATTTTTAGACATGGTGTCTAAATTTTGAGTCTCCTCGTTTTGTGGCTCTGAATATGCTTTGTAATAGGTGAATTTTACACCTTCAACCACATTTGTTTCCCTGACGATAAGCCCCTTTGCTTCCAGTCTAGCAAGGATGTTTAATACAGACTGCCGTGTGGCAACACCTATAGCCTCTTGGATATACTTCAGTGAACCACGGAAAGCACTTTGGCCATCCTGCGAAAATCCGTAAATTAGAGCGAAACAGATGAGGTCATTCCCGGATAATTTTAATCGGGTTCTCATCCAACCTTGAATGACGATGAAACTAGTTTCTTGTATATATGCTGCCATAAAAACTAAAATTGTAATAATCTCTTAAATTCTTCTTCTGAAACATATCTGGTAACTACTGCATCCAAAACGGTCCGGACTCCAACATACAACTTTTCAAAATCCGCTTGTTCAAGCTTATCGAAAGCAATGCTTTTCGGGACTTCTAACCACTCTCCTCTGCTTGGGGAAAAGAACGGCTCACAATACCCAGCAGCGACCTCCGCATACTTCCTTAATCCCTCACTCGAACGAAAATATGTTTGAACCGCCTCTGGCAATAAAGCCCACGCCGTAGCAATCATTTTGAAATACTTTCGATGAAATTCTGGATTCCGGACCAATTTGATTTCGGCTATATAGGTTTCCCCAATCCCCAAGTGGAGCTTATTCTTATAGTCCTCATCCGTCTCGGGAATGAGGAAACCCGATACAGTATTTACCAAACTCAATTTCATGCGAATGGTAAATCATCAACAACAACTCCCGGTTCAGACTTAAAGCCATTCTCGTAAGTCTGCCCATATAGTTGAGTAGCTTCTGTTCTAGTAAATCCACGAGTAGTCGGGGCGGGCGCTGGGGCCGGAGCAGGGCTACTAGGCATCATAATAGGCTGCGGCATATTGTTCTGCGCTTGCTGTATGACTCTTGCCCCTTGTATATATCCTTGTGGCTGACGGGGTTGTTGTGGACGTGGACTTAATAACTGAAGATTCTGCACGCGCACCTCATAAGTCGTGACTTGTATATTATCGCGGTTGGTGTACTGCCTGCTGACATATTCACCCTCTACGTATATCATATCCCCACTGTGACAGTACTGGCCAACCGTATCAGCAAGATTGTTTGAAAATACAAGGTTATGCCATGTTGTCTGCTCCTGCGCCTGGTTATTGCGATCAGTATAACGTTTCGTGGTGGCAAGAGAACAAGTCGCGAATTTTGTTCCATCTTGCATTTGTCGAACCTCGGGATTCTTTCCGATATTCCCAATTAGAATGATTTTGTTAAGATAAGCCATCTTTGTAAATTATTTAATATTAATATTCTGTTTCTTGATAAGCATAGCACCAGCGGGCATTTCCGTCATACCCTTGAGGGCGACCTTGTTAACCTTGATGTCGATTGACAAATAATCAGGAAGGCTAACATCGAAAGCCCTTATAGATTCCTCATAAGGAGAAATAAGTACATCATTATCACACTCAACGCTGCATGTCGTAGTGAAATATACACTATGCATTTTGTCGGTCTTTGCACCGCCAATTTTAGTAGTGCCAGCGAGATTCATCGCTTCATTAAAATTCTGCTTCCAGAAGTCTATTGAACTATCAAGTCGATTAATTCTTGCTTGATAACGATCAAGAATCTTCTGTTGCTCTTCTTTAACAGCCTTCATCTCCGCCACGAGTACTTTCTTCTTTGCCATCTTATCAAGGGCGATTTCTGCATAAGCATCAGAATTGTTGATAATGTCAGCAATGCACTCCTGCTTGAGGTTTTCAAGTTCACTCTTAGCGTTTTCAATAGCCTCCGTGGATTCTGTGATTTCGCCCCCATTATCCTCATACATCTCTACTAATCGCGCATCAAGTTCCTCAATTCGATTATTAATTTCAGCCGCGCGTCCGCTGATTTTGTAAAAACTTTCCATGTTTTATTCTTTAGTTTGTAAATCATTAACAAAAGCTCTCTTCATTGCTATGTTCACAAGATCCTCGAAAGTTGTTTCCTTGTCCCACAAGTAAGAATCGTGCAAGGTCTTAATATCATCCAGCGGAATCTCCGCCGTATTCTTGTCGTATCGTTCAACGAGCCAAACAATAAGCGGCTCAAGGGAGTTATTTTCAAGCATCTCTCTCACTATGCATTGTTTCTCCCGTTTAACAGGATTAGTCTTAATCTGCTTACATGATCGCTGATCTTGTATCGAACTGTTAGAATATTTGGTAGAGTCGGCCTGCCAATAAATATCTGCACCTATACCCAATTTCTTGCAGCACACCGAAATCGCGTCCGTTTCCGCCATTTTGTATGCTTCGTCGTTAATGCCGTCTCCTTGCCCTTTGCCGTATTGCTTCGCACCGCCCACCCCTTCAATAGGCTTAGACCATTCTCCGGTTTCAGGATTCTTTACGGAAAGCTCCGCCCGAACCCATACAGCCGTCTCGTTACCGTCACGCTCTACCCAATGTTCAGTGATCTTAGAAACCCAGCCAAATCCTACCGGGCCAAAATGCTCCGTGAGTATTTTGATTCGCCATAGTGGGTTGATATCCGTCTTGCCCTTTAGCTTCCCTGCCTGTATTTCCCTGCACGCATGTGCCGGAACAGGCGCAAATTTGGTGTACCAATCAAGATTATTCATTTTCATCAAAGTCATTAAAATCCACTTCGTTTTCTCTGCGAAAATCCGCACGTTCCTCCTCTGCCTTCTCGTAAGCATTTAGCCAATCAAGGTATTCTTCTTCAGTGTCGAAGTTTTCGCTATATGGTCTCTTATAGTATTTTCCCATTGTTTTTTCTTTTTTGCAATCAACCACTCCTTCAAGTCCCTAATTGCCTGTTTTTGTTTATCTCTGTCCATCTTCCTCTTCCTCACTTTCGCAGAATGCAAAGTACATTGCAACAGCAACACAAAGTGTTAGAATATGCCACCATGCACCAGCGAAGATAATCCCACACGCAGCGCAAATAGCCAAGCAAAGCCAAATCAGACGGGGAAGCTTGATTAGAAATTTGTCCATTTTGTCCATATCAGTTATTATTTACAAGTTCTTAGGATATCAGATATCGAGGGGACTTTACCGCCCTGGAGGAGTTCGTTTATTTCCGTTTTTTTGAAAAAGAGTTTACCCCCAAAAGGCTTATAGTAAGGGATTTTTCCCTCCTCGACCATCTTACGAATATATGTCGGCTTAAATCCAGTCATGAATGCGACATCGTCAACGTTAAGCATTTCTTTAACAGCAATGAGCGAAATAGATTTCAGCTCATCAAGTCTTTTGGTAATCTCATCCATATTAGTCGACGTAAGCAAATAGTGTGTGCTCAGTAGTTTTTATACCCATATTAGCCAAAGCCTTGATAATGTTTATCTTATATACGGGGAAAGGATTCCTACGCATAATAACCCAGCTGCGAATAGAAGCTTCCGAACAATGTGTCAGTTGCATTAGCTGTAGCCTAAAAGCGCGCTTTTCGGAAGCGGACATATCCCGATATAACTCTGGAAATGTCATCGAATTACGTGTCTTGCTTGTTGTATTTTGCATATTTTAGTTATATTTGTTTCTTTATTTGCGCCGTGTCAGTGGCATAGCATTTGTTTGTTACCGTTTACAAAATTAGTAAACTTTTGTAAAGTTTGCAAATATTTGTAAAATTATATGTAATTTTTTGTGCGATGTATGAATTAAAGGACTTCAGAAAGAAGAATAACTTGCAGCAAAAAGAGCTGGCGGATTTTCTTGGAATCGGTCAATCTTTTTTGAGCAATATCGAGAGCGGACGTTCGCCTCTTCCCGACGACAAGCTAGAGAAGTTACTTTCAAACCCTTACGGGTGGGATACCTCACTTCTATCCAAAGGCGATATCTCTGCGCAAGCTGTAAATCATAGTAATGCGTCCGTAACGATTGGCGCAAGGACAGACTCCGCTCTTGAAGCCATGCGGCAAGAGATTGAACACCTGCGCACCCTCCTTGAAGAAGAGAAGAAGCGCTCGTCCCAATACTGGGAGATGATTCAAAAGTTAATGTCGAAATAAACATATTTTTATTTGTGTCAACGACTGCAAATCTACACGAAATAATTGGAATGACCAAATAAAATCGTGTGAATTTGCGAAAAAATTTCATCTTTTCACATAAAATCGTGTAAAAATGAATGGATTACGTGTAAAAGAATTAATTGCGAAAAAGGGACTTTCTATAACAGAAGTCGCTAAAAAGTTGGAAATGTCAAACCAAAATCTCTTCAATATACTCTCAAGAGACGACGTAAGGACAGGACTAGTTGAACGCATCAGCGAGGTGACGGGAATATCCCTCGCAGAACTATATGGTATCGAACCCCAGCAGACCTCGACGGCACTGAACACAGGCACGAACCACGGGAACATC
>ERZ808277.70-NODE-70-length-61022-cov-5.768973_pt1 | contig 61022 bp, 45 predicted proteins | sample MGYA00521240_ERZ808277 | MGnify/ENA primary metagenome ERZ808277 (study PRJEB31516, sample SAMN03275599) | gut metagenome | biome: mammalia-associated habitat; material: feces | host: Papio cynocephalus | place: Kenya | collected 2012-07-17 ... | reverse complement strand
TTCTTTATCAGGGCTTTTGACTTTTTGCAGGTTACAAGTCTGCGGAATTTAGGTAGAATAATTCTGATAGAATGATTTTTGTCATATAAATTTATATGAAATAAAATTATATTAAATAAGATTGTATAATCCGCTGAAAACCCAGTATCGAACCTTATGAATGTGGGCTGGCTGAAATGACGTTTTCTGCCATGAGAAGATATGAGTACTTTTATTTTATTGAAATTATTCTGCCAAAATAATTTTGGCAGAATAATTTTTGCTATATTTGCCATTGATGGAAGCGAATATGGACAAATACTATAATCCGTTCTTTATCGCGGGAAGGATTCCTCCGGAATGTTTCTGTGATAGGGACGCAGAGACCAAACGGTTGACAGGGTGCATATTAAATCATGAGAATGTTGTTCTGACTTCCCCAAGAAGGGTCGGGAAGACGGAACTGATTTATCATTGCTTTGATGATGAGAGGCTGAAAGATGAGTTTTTCGTGATATTCGTTGACATCCTGCACACATCCAGTCTGCGGGAATTGATCATGGAGTTTGGCTCAGGGGTGTTCAAGAAGGTCGCAAGGCAGAGTGACAAGCTGATGAAGTCTTTCGCCTCGACTCTAAGGTCGCTTCAGGGAAGTTTCGGATTCGATCCGGTGAGTGGGATGCCGACATTCAATGTCCGTCTGGGGGACATTACGGCTCCGGAATATACCATCGAAGAGATATTCGAATATCTTGAAAAGGCTGACAGGCGCTGCATCGTTGTCATTGATGAGTTTCAGCAGGTTGTGAAGTATCGCGAGAAGGGTGTGGAGGCACTGCTGAGGGCGAATATTCAGCGTTCGTCCAACTCTAATTTCATATTTTCCGGCAGCGAGAGGCGCATTATGGACCAGATTTTTCTGGATGCGAAGAGACCGTTCTATCAGAGTGCGACCAATTTGAGTATGGCACCTATTGACAGAAGTGTTTATGTCCGGTTTGCGCAAGAACTGTTCGCAAGGTATGGAAAGACAGTCACGGAAAAGGGAGTTCTCAAGGCATACGATACGTTCGAGGGAATCACAGCTTATGTGCAAAGGATAATGCACGATGCGTTCTCGGAGACATCTACCGGAGGTACGGCGGACATCGATCTTGTGAACAGTATGGCTGACAGGTTTGTCGAGGAGAGTTCCAGACGTATCCGCGAACAACTTTCGTTCATCACGGAACAGCAGAAAGAACTTTTGTATGCTATTCATTCAGAAGGTATTGCTAAAGGATTAACGACCTCGGCGTTTGTGAAGAAGCATAGATTGAAGTCTGCGAGTTCGGTTCAATCAGCGACAAAGCAGCTTTTGGAAATGGATCTTATAACCAAAGTCGGCAGAGAATATACGATCTCTGATCCTTTGCTGAAACTTTGGCTTACACGTGAAATACAATAATTTCAATGGAGACCATAGAAAAGCATAATTCTTTATTAAAAAGGATGAAACATTCAAAATGGTTGCGAGGATGGAGATTAGCCTTGTTGATTACTTTGTCTGTTGCCATAATTGTGTTTATCTTTTCACTTATCTTTATTCCTGTGTTTAGAGACACCATTACTGATGTGATAGGATTTATTTTTGCGTTACCTTTTGGGATAATTATGTTTTTTGCATATTTTGATGACATGATTGCAAGAAAATAATATAAGTGTTCAAAACAATATTCGACAACATATGATAGTTATGAAGAGATTATTTTTGACATTCCTTTTGGGAGGGATCGCGCTTTCTTCGGTCGCTTCGACAACGGGTTCGACGACCGATGAGGTGAGACTGTTGAGGTTCCCGGCGACGAACGGGACGGACGTGGTGTTCTCCTATGCCGGTGACTTGTTCACGGCACCGTTGACTGGCGGCGAGGCGCGCCGCCTGACCTCACACATCGGCTACGAGATGTTCGCTCACTACTCTCCGGACGGCAAGACAATCGCCTTTACCGGGGAATATGACGGCAACCGCGAGATCTACATCATTCCGGCCAGAGGTGGGGAACCTGTTCGCCTGACCTACACGGCCACCAACGGGCGAGATGACCTTGGTGACAGGATGGGTCCTAACAACATCGTAATGGGATGGACACCTGACGGAAAGAACATCATATTCAGAAACCGCACAGGTGACGGATTCTCCGGCAAGCTTTGGACGGTTTCAATCAATGGCGGCATGCCGAAGGAGATTCCGCTTCCGGAAGGAGGCTTCTGCTCATATTCGCCTGACGGAAAGAAACTTGCCTACAATCGGGTGATGAGGGAGTTCAGGACATGGAAATATTACCGTGGCGGAATGGCCGATGAGGTCTGGGTATATGACGGCAAGAAAGTAGAGAAGATCACCGACAACCCGGCTCAGGACATATTCCCTATGTGGGTCGGTGACGAGATCTACTTCGCTTCCGACCGCGACATGACGATGAATCTGTTCGTCTATAACACGAAGACCAAGGCCACGACCAAGGTGACATCTTTTGATGACTATGACGTGAAGTTCCCGAGCACCAACGGAAAACTCGTCGTGTTCGAGAAAGGTGGCTATCTCTACAAGCTTGATCCGGCAACTAAGACTACCGAACAGATCCACATCACCCTCGGTTCAGACCTTGTCTATGCAAGGGCGGAGAGGATGAATGTCGGCAAGAAGGGCCGCTCGTCGTTCAGCCTATCCCCTGACGGAAAGAGAATGGCCGTGACGGCTCGTGGTGAAGTCTTCGACGTGCCTGTCGGAAAGGGCATTACCCGCAACATCACCAAAACTCCTGGTTCCAATGAGCGCAGCGCCGACTGGAGCCCGGACGGCAAGTACATCGCCTTCATCGGTGACGGGACAGGAGAGACCGAGGTTTATCTCTACGATGTCGCCGCCGCCGGCGAGCCGGTCCAGATCACCAAGGACAACGACACCTACATCCGCGACCTCCAGTGGAGTCCGGACAGCAGGCACATCCTCTACACTGACCGCAAGAACCGTATCGTTGAGATCGATCCGTTCGCCAAGACCGTCAGAACAGTGCTGCAGTGCCCTGAGCAGGAGATAAGGGATGTTGAATATTCCCCTGACTGCAAATGGCTCACCTACAGCCGCCCTGCACCGAACAAGATGAGCGTAGTCTATGTCTATAATCTTTCCTCCGGCAAGGAATATCCTGTCACGGAGAAATGGTATGACTCCAGCTCACCAACCTTCTCTTCTGACGGCAAGTACTTGATATTCACATCCGACCGTGACTTCCGTCCGATCTACAGCTGGATCGAGTGGAACTTCGCCTACACCGACAGGAGCGGAGTCTACATGACGATGCTCGCTTCCGGAACGCCTTCTCCGCTGCTCCCGACTGACTGCGAATCCTTGAATATTCATGAATCAGAGGAAGACACCGCTCCTGCCGAGGCCGACAAGAAGCCGGCGAAAGGTGGCAAGACTGCCAAAGAGCAGAAGGACGCGAAGGTTTCCGGCAAGAGCTCCGTGGACGTGAAGATAGATGTGGACGGTCTTCTTGACAGGACCATCAAGCTTCCTATCGGTGGCTCACGCTCGTACTTCAGCGATGGCAAGAAACTTTGGTACAGGGATGGCCGTGGCACTCAAGTGTTTGATTTCGAGAGCGGCAAGTCCGAGCAGTGCTCCGATGGAATGGTCATCTATCGTCCGGGCGACAAGAAGGCACTCTCGACCGCCAAAGGCAAGTGGACAGCCGTCAACTTCCCATCAGCGAAAGTCGGTGGAGGCGAGGCCATCGACCTCGACAACATGTACACGACCGTTGACTACGCCCAGGAGTGGCCTCAGATCTTTGACGAGGTTTGGAGAGCCTTCCGCGACGGCTACTATCTTGAGAATATGCACGGACGCAACTGGAAGGCGGTAAAAGAAAAGTACGCAGCCCTTCTGCCTTACGTCAAGACCCGTCTGGATCTCAACTACGTTATCGGTGGGATGATCGGTGAGGTCGCCAGCGGCCACGCCTACGTCAATCCGGGGGACTACCCTAAGCCGGAGCGCATTCCGATGGGACTTCTCGGAGCCAAGATGAGCAAGGACAAGAGTGGCTATTTCAAGATCGACCACATCTATTCCGGAGCCGTTTACAGAAGCGAACTCCGTTCTCCATTGACCGAGCCGGGAATGAACATCTCCGAGGGCGACTTTATCACAGCCATTGACGGTCAGTCGCTTAAAGATGTTGACAACATCTACAAACTCCTTGTCGGCAAGGCTGGCAAGCTCGTTGAGCTGACTGTGAACAAGTCTGCCGCAGACGGTGGCCGCAAGGTTGTCGTCAAACCTATAGCCGATGAATATCCTCTCGAACATTACGAGTGGGTGATGAGGAATATCCGCACCGTCGAGGAGAAGTCAGGCGGCAAGGTCGGCTACATCTATATTCCTGACATGGGACCGGAGGGACTGAACGAGTTCGCCCGCTGGTACTATCCGCAGCTGGACAAAGAGGCTCTCATCATCGACGACCGCGCCAACGGTGGCGGAAACATCTCCCCGATGGTCATTGAGAGGCTTCTGCGCAAGGTCTATAGGATGACGATGTACAGGAACTCCAACCAGAACGGGACCATCCCGGAGGGAACGCACACCGGACCTAAGGTGCTGCTGATCAACAAATATTCCGCCTCCGATGGAGACCTCTTCCCGTGGAGTTTCAAGGCGAATAACCTCGGAACTGTGATCGGCACCAGAACTTGGGGCGGCATCGTGGGCATCAGCGGCTCGCTGCCTTACATGGACGGAACCGACGTGCGTGTGCCGTTCTTCACGAACTACGACGCGGCGACGGGACAGTGGATTGTCGAGAACCACGGAGTCGACCCTGACATCCTGCTGGACAATGACCCAATTAAGGAATATGCCGGTGAGGATCAGCAGCTTGACAAGGCCATCGAGACCGCCCTCCAGCAGATCAAGGACCGCAAGCCGCTCCCGAAGACCCCGGCTCCTCGCACCTTCAAGGATCTGGGACTCCCGGAGATCAAGTAAGAGATTTCCGAAAAGAGCGCTTCGACAGGCTCAGCGACCGACGTGTAACTCATTCGGTCGCTGAGTTTGTGGTCACTGAGCCTGCCGAAATGACACTGTGAACCTAATCCGGTTTTTCATAAATGAATAAAATACCTTATATTTGACTTTGGATTTGAAACAGTAAAAGCATTACGGATATGAAAAAGTTTTTTACAATCGTGCTTGCAGCCTCGATGCTGCTTATCGGATCTAACACCCATGCTCAGACATGGACGGCCGCCGGCGGATTCACCACATTCAGCCTTTCAGGCCCAGATGCCGACAAAGTGATGGACGGAAGCATGCCTGGCTTCTATTTTGGAGTCAGCTACGACTATGCCTTTTCATCTCTTGAAGGCCTTACGGTTGAGCCAGGACTCTATTTCATGCACTACGGCAAGGATCGCACAATGCCTTTCACCACCGAGTCGAAGGCTTACCGCGCCAATTACTTCCATATTCCAGTCAATCTAAAGTACACAATTCCGTTTGACGCCAACATCAGAGTCTCCGCCTTCACAGGCCCTCGCCTGAATTTTTTTGGAATGGGAAACATGTTCAGCAAAGGCGTGACATTTCCAAGCCTTAAAAACCTTGATGTTCAGTGGGGTCTGGGAGTCTCAGCCACAATCGTCGACGCTGTCATGCTCCGAGCCGGCTACGATTTTGGTCTGACCAAGTGCGTGAAGGACAACACCAAGCACGAAAGCTGGGCAAATGACCTCAAAGTCCACAGGAACTCCTTTTACATCGGTGTAGGTTTCGCCTTCTGATTTATCAAGTCTATAGAACTCAATCCGGTCACTTCGGCAAGCTCGGTGACCGGATTTCTTTATTTAATGAAACCTAAACTGTCAACCTGCAACCATCCGTTGTAATTCACCGCCTGAATATTTTCATATTTTCGCACTATGAAGCTATCAGGAATATTCATTTTCTCTATATCAGCTTCAGTCGTGGTTGCTTTTTCTTCTTGCTCCGGCAGGGAGGTTGATCATGCGTTGGACGTTGCGGAAAATGTTATCTGGACTCGTCCCGACAGTTCACTGTCTGCGCTGAAGTCGATTGACACCTTGGATTTGAGGTCGGAATCACGTCATGCGAGGTACTCTTTGCTTTACTCGATGGCGCTGGACCGAAACTGCATCGACACCTCCGACACCGGTATAATCCTCCCCGCAGTAAGATTCTATAACCACCACGGCTCCGACGCTGACCGGATGAGAGTGTATTATTATCTTGGAAGGCTGCACTATAACGGAGGGGACTTTCTTTCAGCCATCAAATGTTATATGCAGGCGAAAGAATATTCCTATGATTCAAAGGATTTCGTATTTCGCGGCTTGATTTCATCCGCCATTTCGGATGTGTACGCGCGGAATGACAACTTTCAGGAAAAGGTCAGATATTCAGAGGAAGCTGTCAATTGTTTCACCGAGGCGCACGATTCGCTCAGAGTTTGGATAACCACAGGCCGGCTGGCCTCGTACTATGCCGATTGCAAAAATTGGGAGAAGTCAGACAGTCTCTATTCGGAGTTCTTTTCCCATAGTCCTTATGACACAACCGTCTTGGCCGAGCATCTTTTCAACGCATCCAGATATTCCCTGCTCAAGCCGAATCCAGATCCTCTTCAAAGCATGGAGCTTTTCAAGAAAGCGATTTTCGAATATGGCGGCAAACCTTCCGTGACAGACTACGCCGCATATGCTTATGCGCTTGGCCTGCTCGGAGACACCTCTGCCGCTGACAGCATATTCTCGCAATTGGACGCATCGGGGAATGAAACCCTGCCGCTGATGGTCTGGAAATACCGCGCGTTCAAAAATCGAAGTGACTTCAAGGAAGCCTTGGATATGTTCGAGAGGTCTGTGGCTTTACAAGAGGCCTCGATAACCGCAGCGCTGAATCAGTCTGTGGCTCAGGCTCAGTCCGACTATTTCAAGACCAAGGCGAAACTGGCCGAGAAGGACCGGAGGATGCTGGTTCTTGCCAGATGGATTGTGTTTTTGGCTGGAATCCTCGGCTTGTTCATCGCTTTTACGTTTCATTTGCACAACAAACGGAAATGGGCCAGACGGATGGCGGAGATGTCCATGATAAACGAGGAGGTGAATGTCAGGCTTTCAAAGGAGCAGGACGCTTTGTCCGACAAGGAACAGGCTCTTCAGAACCTGAGAAGGAAGTACGTCTTGACCTACAAGCGACAGTACAGCCAGCTGAATGACCTGTGTGCCGAATATTGGGCGACTGCCGGAAGTGGCAAGGAACAGGAACGCATCTATGAGAAAGTCAAGAAAATCGTCAGCGTGATAGACGGCTGCAACCAGAAGAGACTGGAGCGGATGATAGACGAGAACCTCGGCGGAATCATGAGTGGTCTGCGCGCCGATCTGCCGGACGCGACGGACAATGATTTCCGTTTCATAGCCCTGAATATTCTTGGTTTTGACGCTAAAACCATCGCGCGTGTCATGAATTACACCGTGCAGAGCGTGTACACGAAACGTGTGAGGCTAAGGGCGAAGATATCCTCATTGGCCTCTGAAAACAAGAATTTTTACCTTGACTTCATAGGATGACAAACATAAAAGATTGGCATTCAACAAATTCGCCGCTCATTAACAAGACTGTCGTTCTTAAAATCCTGAAATTCAGCAAATTGCCCTCCTTCGTTTAGACTCCGGATTCGCCATGAGCGCTATCACGCTGTATATCAACAAAATAAAGTAGCCAGTCGTTAATACTATTTTCCATTGAAGAAAGATTCTTTCTTGCGAACTTTGCGGAAACCAAAGTAATAAACCAATGATGAAAAAAGTTTTACTGGCGCTGACCGCGCTGACTCTCTTGAGTCAAGTTTACCTTCAAAGCAAGAGCAAATCTTATGAAGATCTGATTGTGCTGATAGTCCTCGAGAGCACAAAGCCTTCTTCCTCCACAAACCGGGCTCCGGCGTTATGCCCTGTGGATGGTTACTACCACAAATTGACAAGCATGGTCGAGCTGTCCTTCAAGCAAGATCTCGGAACCGTGTACGTCACGTTGGACAATCTGACAACGGGCGAAACTTATGACTATTCCGGCAGCAGTGCCGCCGGGACGATGATGATGCCGACCGTGTCGAACTCATGCTACACCATGAACATCACCACGGAAAGCGGCCGTGTCTTCAAATCATCGTTCGCCACATACGGCGTGGATGACGAAGACTAGGCAATTAAGCAGAACCATACTAACCATTTACATTTTATTCTCACCTTGCGAGGACGGTTTGACAGTTTGCCGTCCTCATCGTTTTTATGTTGTGGTCTCTGCCGACTCTGCTAACAATCAGTAACAATCAGTAATCGTTAAAAAATTTGCAGTCTGAAAGGTTTTGCGTAAATTTACGAGATTTGTTTTTAGCAGGTTTCAGAACGACTATGGGAGGCGGGAAAAAAGTGATCATATTCGCCGGCTTGGGAGGGCTGGCTATTGGTGTTTGTGCCATGTTGGTTCTTGGCGGTGCGATGACCCGCACTTCAACCAACGAGTATTGCATGAGCTGTCACTACCACGAGCAAGCGGATGCTGATTGGAAGAAATCCGAGCATCACAACAGCGAGAGTGGAGTGGTGACCGACTGTGCCGCCTGCCATCTTCCGCCAAAGGAAAACGGGTATCTCCGTTACTACATGGTCAAGGCCAGAATGGGAGCCAAGGATCTGTGGGCCAAGATGACCAAAAACAAGGACGAAATCAACTGGGACTCGAAAAGAACACTTGAGCACGGGACGAAAATCGTCTATAACGAGTCCTGCGAGAAATGCCACGTTAATCTTTATCCGACCGGAATCTCTGACGATGGCATCACCGCCCATCTCTACTACGATGAGAACGCCAAGAAACTGGATCTCCAGTGCATCAGCTGCCATCTGAACACTGGTCATGACATGCCTGGCTACGAGCACAAGAGGCTGGAGGGCAAGGTGATGGACACTGGAAGCGGTGAGAAATATGACAGTGCCGCAGTGGTGACTTCTTTCGCAAACTTCACGGAGACAGTTCCTGGCACGACCGCTGCAATCAGTATGATTGCCGTTCCGGGAGGTGAGTTTACGATCGGCAGTCCAGAAGGCGAGCCGTTCCGCTCGGCGGATGAGGGACCTCAGAAAAAGGTTCGGATTTCTCCGTTCTTCATGGGCGAGGTCGAGGTGACATGGCATCAATTCTGGGCTTTCTACAACGAGACGATGTCAGAAGGCAGAACCCCGCCGGAGAAAATCTACGCCAACAACAACCGTCCGGATGTCGATGCCGTCAGCGGTCCGACCCCACCGTTCGGATTCCCGGACCAGGGCTGGGGAATGGGCGAGAGGCCAGCCATCACAATGACGCACTATGCGGCGGAGACCTTCTGCCAGTGGCTTTCCCTGAAAACGGGGCGCAACTACCGTCTTCCGACCGAGGCGGAGTGGGAATATGCCGCCCGTGGCGGCACCCAGACTCCGTACTTTTTCGAGGGCAGTCCTAAGAAATATTCAAAGGAAACTTTCTGGAACAAGCTTTTCGGGGCGGACACCACCTCGATCGCAAGCTATGTGGTATATTCAGAGGACAGTTTCGGCAAGACTCAGGAACCTTCCGAGGTGAAGGCAAATCCGTTCGGGCTTAAGAATATGCTCGGCAATGTGATGGAATATTGCTCCGACCGGTATGCCGCAGACGCATATTCAAAGATTGCCGACGGTGCTTTGGATCCGAAGGGGCCGCAGAGCGGCGATGAGTTCGTGGTGCGCGGTGGGGCATATTCAGATGATGCTTCGTTGGTCCGCTGCGCCGCGAGGGCTCACACCAAGAATGATGATTGGCTCCGCACCGACCCTCAGAATCCTAAGAGCATCTGGTGGTATTCCGACATAAAGGGAATCGGCTTCAGGGTCGTGTGTGACGTTCCCGAAGGGATATTATAATAATCGGTAAAGATTCTCAAGCTATCATTTAAGGATTACAAGTTTAATAACATAAAGACTATTAATAAAATGAGCAACAAAATGGACAGAAGATCCTTTCTTGGCAAAAGCGCCAAGATCGGTGTCGGTTTGGTAGGCGGCAGTGTCCTGCTGTCAGCTTGCGCAAGTGGTGACAAATCCGGCAAGATGACTCCCCTCAAGCAGCCGGGTGAGTACTATGTTCCTGAACTTCCGGACAAAGCTATTGACGGAAAGGAACTTAAAGTTGGAGTGATCGGATGCGGCGGACGTGGAAGCGGTGCCGTTGAGAATTTGCTTGACGCTGCGGATGGAATCAAGGTAACAGCGCTAGGCGATGTGTTCGCCGACCGTCTGAATAGCCTCCGAGAGAAACTTCAAACCAAAAGGAGTATTGAAGTTCCTGAGGATCATTGCTTCACGGGCTTCGATGCCTACAAGCAGGTCATTGACTCAGGAGTTGACATGGTAATTGTGGCCACCCCTCCGGTTTTCCGTCCGGCTCACTTCCAGTACGCCACAGAAAAAGGTGTCCATTCGTTCCTTGAGAAGCCTATCGCTGTCGATGCGAAGGGTTATCGCCAGATAATGGCGACCGCTAAGCAGGCTGAAGCCAAGGGGCTTAGCGTTGTGACCGGAACCCAGCGCCACCATCAGAGGCCTTATGTCGAGTCGTTCAAGAAGATCCAGGAAGGCATGATCGGTGAGATTACCGGTGGCAACGTCTATTGGAACCAGGGCATGCTCTGGTACAAGGAGCGTCAGCAGGGCTGGAGCGACATGGAATGGATGATCCGCGACTGGGTAAACTGGAAATGGCTCTCCGGCGACCACATCGTCGAGCAGCACGTGCACAACATTGATGTGTTCAACTGGATGATCGGCAAACATCCTATTAAGGCGACAGGCTTCGGCAGCCGCCAGCGCCGCATCACCGGCGACCAGTACGACAACTTCAGCATTGACTTTGAATACGAGAACGGAGTCCATCTGCACAGCATGTCCCGCCAGATTGACGGCTGCTCCAACAATGTCAGTGAATATGTCCGCGGCACAAAGGGCTACTGGAGTTCTTCGGATTTCGCCATCCGTGACCTTCAAGGGAATATTCTTTGGCAATTTGACAAAGAGGCTGAGAAGGCTCAGTTCCAGCAGACCAACCCGTATGTGCTTGAGCACGTGGATTGGGTGGACCACATCCGCAAGGGTGAGGCTCACGTCGAGGCCGGCGAGTGCGGCATCTCCTCTCTCTGCGGTGTGATGGGTCGTGAAGCCGCCTACACCGGCAAGACCATCACCTGGGACGAGATCAGCGCCTCCGACCTGGATTACCTCCCAGAGAAGCTTGAGCTCGGCAAGATGGATATGAGCAAGTACACCGTCCCTGTTCCAGGAGCCGGTAAGTAACCGCCGCTGAACCTGATGTCACTGAGTTTGCCGAAGTGACTGGGAATTAAATATTAAGAGTATGGCCTGAAAGTTTAGGTCATACTCTTTTGGTATGTTGTGAATCTAGCATCTTGATGAGTCGTTTGCCAGGCCACAAATGTTATGGATTGTTTAATTGGTTTGCAAATAATCTGCTATTTTTATTTAATGAATTAAACAAAATCCATAATCGCGCAATATCGTATTCTAGGCTGATGGTTTTATGTAAAATAACGTATTTTGCCAGAAAAGAGCTAGATTCTTAAATATTAGTTGTATCTTCGTCATATTGGCGGAAACAATATATTTAGACAAGAATATGAACAGAAGAGATTTTCTTGCGACAGCGGCGGTGGGGTCGGCGGCATTGGCCGCGGCTTCGGTGCTGCCGGGATGCGTCGCGGCGACGGACGATAAGAAAAAGGCCGCGAATGACCTTGAACTGAAGATTTCGTTTCAGGAAAAGACGGCTCCGGGAGAGAGTCTGGCTGAGAAGTTGGACTTCATGGAGAACCTTGGGGTTGTCGGTTTCGAGCCGGGAGGACGTGGACTGGCCTCACGTGTGAAGGAGATCCAGGATGCATTGAATGGCAGAAACATCAAGGTGTCAGCTATCTGCGCCGGTTTCGACGGCTTTATCCTCACCGAGGACCCGGCGGTCAAGGAATTGTTTGACAAGACGATGCGTGAGATCGTAGCGGCGGCCGGAGAACTTGGATCGACCGGCGTCATCATGGTTCCGGCCTTCAATCACCAGAATCCGTGCAAGCCTCACACGATGGACACCCGCAACTACCTTTGCGAGCAACTCCACGACCTCGGAGAGTTCGCCCTTGAGCACGGCACGACCGTGATCCTTGAACCACTGAACAGGAACGAGGCGTTCTACATGCGTCTTGTCGCGGATGCCGCCGCAATAGCCCGTGACTCGGACAGCAAGGGAGTCAAGGCCATGGGAGATTTCTGGCACATGTCCGAGGAGACATCCGACTACGGTGCCTTGATGTCGGCCGGCAAGGAGTACCTCCAGCATGTTCATATCGCCAGCCGTGGCCGCCGCATCATGCCGGGTGAGGACGGGGAGAAGGACAACTACGTTGACGGATTCAGAGCCCTCAAGGAGATCGGCTACGACAAGTATGTCAGCTTCGAGTGCGGCACAAAGGGCGACCGCGCCACGACCGTCACCGCTGCCGTTGATCTTCTGCGCAAGCAGTGGGCCCAGGCGTGATGTCAGCATTCGGCCATTCGTTCGGGCTTGTCGCAGCCCTGCTCTATGTCTGCCTTCTGGTTGGCATCTATGCTTTGCGTGACCGCTGGCAGCTGCACAGACTCTTGTCTGGACGAAAGGCTTGCATAATCTCGATTACAATTGTACTGTTCCTGCTTCTCATCTTCGGACTTACACCGCAGGATGGGAGCAGGGACAGCATTTCAGGCGTTCTCGGTTTCAGGGACATGAGCCTGTCCCCGATCTTCATCCTTGCGTTGCTCCTTTTGGCCACGACCGTCACGCTGAACACGATCGAGGATATTCATAGATTCACAAGGCATCGTCTTGGGGTGACCTGCGCCCATCTAGGGCTGTCGGTGATTCTGGTAGCCGGACTTTTCGGCACCGGCGACACCGTTCAAGCAAGGATGATCGCGATGCCGAACGAGCCCGACCGTCAGGCGTGGAACGAATCCACCGATGAATATATCAAACTCCCTTTTGAATTGACGCTCAAGGATTTCTCTGTCCATAAATATTCTTCTGAAGTCACTCTGACCCTACCCGATGGTCGCTCCTCCGAAATCAAAATTGCGGTTAATCACCCTGCCAAGGTCGGTTCTTGGCGGATCTACCAGTCGGACTACCTCTCGGACACGGAGCGAGGTGAGTTCGCTAGCATATTCAAATGCGTCTATTCGCCGATGTCGGAGGTCCTCCGCATAGCACTATGGCTGCTGCTTGTCTCCGCCGCGGCTATGGTGTTCTTCTCCGGCTTCAAACCTCGCTTCGGGAAGGAGAGTTCTTCTGAAAAGAAATCGTTGGGACAGAGTGATTTGAGTGCTCGGGATTGTTCCATTGGAAAGTCCAAAGAGAAGGAGGGACGGTTATGAGTTGGGACTCATTCATTTGGTTCGCGTTGGCGGCTTCGGCGTTCTGGATTTCCGGCGCTGTGGTTTCCTTGAAGGCCAAAAGGGCAGTCGTACCGCTGCTGCTGACAGGGATAGGCGTCAAGATATTCATTACTTTCATCTTTGGGGTCTGGATCACGCTCGGCCGTCCGCCGCTCCGCACGATGGGTGAGACCCGCCTCTGGTTCAGCCTTTTCCTTTCGCTGATCGGCAGTGTGGTCTATCTTCGCTGGCGCTACCGTTGGGTGCTTCCGTTCTCGTGCCTGATGTCGGTTGTCTTCGTGTGCATCAACATCTTTAAGCCCGAGATTCACTCTGAGGAACTTATGCCCGCCCTCCGTAGCCCGTGGTTCGTCCCGCACGTCATTGTCTACATGTTCGCCTACGCCGTGATGGGCATCGCCACCATCCTTGCTGTCCGCATTCTTTTGCTTACTCGGAAAACGGTCACTTCGACAAGCTCAGTGACCGACCTCCGCATCTGCGACACCCTGGTCCGCATAGGCTGGGGCTTCCTAACAATGGGCATAGTCATGGGCGCCCTCTGGGCCAAGCAAGCCTGGGGCGATTACTGGACCTGGGATCCCAAGGAAACCTGGGCCGCCGCCACCTGGCTCAGTTATCTGCTGTACCTTCATCTGCGTCAAGGGCAAGGCTCTGCTTTGGCTCCGGTCACTTCGACAAGCTCAGAGACCGGCTCTTCCCGCAAATCCCTTCGCCGCGCTCTTTTACTCCTGATTTTCTCCTTCCTCCTCCTCCAGATGTGCTGGTGGGGCGTCAACTACCTCCCCTCTGCCCAAGGCTTCAGTCTGCACACCTATTAATTTCCTTTATATTCAATCATTCTTGGGGAGAATTTGCTAACTTTGCAGATTGCAGGTCCGCATGGAAGACGCAGACCTCGAAGGAAGTATATTCAAAATACATCAAATATGTACAGAACACACACGTGCGGGGAACTCCGCATTGAGAATGTCGGGCAGAAGGTGACTCTCGCCGGTTGGGTGCAGAGGTCAAGGAAGCTCGGCGGGATGACATTCATTGACTTGCGTGACCGCTACGGCATCACCCAGCTCGTCGTTGAGGCTGATGCAGACACCGCCCTGGTCGAGACCGCCACATCTTTGGGGCGTGAATATGTCATCCAGGCCATCGGAGAGGTTGTCGAGCGTCAGAGCAAGAACCCGAAAATGGAGACAGGAGACATAGAGATCAGGCTTGAGACCATCAATGTGCTCAACAAGTCCGTGACCCCTCCGTTTACCATTGAGGACGAAAGTGACGGGGGCGAGAATCTCCGCGCGAAATTCCGTTATCTGGACCTGAGAAGAAATCCGCTTCAGAAAGCGTTGGCTCTCAGGCACAAGCTTGCGCATGAGGTCCGCAACTATCTCGATGCCCACGGGTTTATGGAGATAGAGACTCCGTATCTCATCAAATCCACTCCTGAAGGGGCTCGTGATTTCGTCGTTCCTTCCAGAATGAACCCTGGTCAGTTCTATGCCCTCCCCCAGTCCCCTCAGACCTTCAAGCAGCTGCTGATGGTGGCAGGCTACGACCGCTACTTCCAGATAGTGCGCTGCTTCCGCGACGAAGACCTGCGCGCGGACCGTCAGCCGGAATTCACCCAGATTGACTGCGAGATGTCCTTCGTCGAGCAGGAAGATGTCTTGAATATGTTCGAGGGCATGATGAGGGCGATGTTCAAGAACGTCCTCGGAGTTGACATCCCGAACCCGATGCCTCGGATGAGTTGGTACGACGCGATGGACAAGTATGGCTCAGACAAGCCTGATGTCCGTTTCGGCATGACCATCCACGAAATCACCGACAAGGTGAAAGGCAAAGGCTTCGCCGTCCTTGAAGACGCCGCCTACGTCGGAGGCATCGCGGTACCGGGGGGCGCAGAATATACCCGCAAACAAATCGACGAGATCACAGAGTGGGTCAAGAGGCCTCAGGTCGGAGCCAAGGGGCTGATCTACATCAAGCTCAACGCCGACGGCTCCGTCAAATCCTCGATTGACAAGTTCTACACTCCTGAGGAACTGAAGGTCATAGCAGAGGCCGTTGAGGCAAAAACCGGAGACATCGTGTTCGTGATGTCCGGAGACAACAAGCGTAAGGTTCAGACAATGCTTGGCGTTCTGCGAATCGAGATGGGAAACAGACTCGGCCTTCGCGACTCTAAGGTCTTCGCACCGCTTTGGATCGTGGACTTCCCTCTCCTTGAATGGAGCGAGGAGGATGGCCGTTTCTATGCGATGCACCATCCGTTCACAGCGCCTAAGCCGGAACACATGGACCTGTTCTACAGCAACAAGAAAGAGGATCTCGAAAGGGTTTGCGCCAACGCCTACGACTTCGTTCTGAACGGCACCGAGCTTGGTGGCGGATCCATCCGAATCCACGACGCCGAGGTTCAGAAAAGGATGTTCGAGGTGCTTGGCATCGGCCCGGAGGAGGCCGAGTACAAATTCGGCTTCATCATCCATGCCTTCCAGTACGGCGCTCCGCCTCACGGAGGTCTGGCATTCGGCTTCGACCGTGTCTGCACCCTGTTTGCCGGCAAGGAGTCCATCCGTGACTTCATCGCTTTCCCTAAGAACAATCAGGGTCGCGATGTGATGATAGACTCTCCGTCACAGATCGACCAGTCTCAGCTGGACGAGCTCAATCTGGACATCCGCCCGCTTCCGGAAAAGTAATCCATACCGGTCGGAAACAGTCTCTTATTTTAAGGGCTTATGCACTGCTATAGCGTGCAAGTCCAGGCTAGGCAAGACAGAAAGGTGTCGGCTATCAGGCGCAAACCTGAAACGCACGGCACCTTTTCGTTATGCCTTGGCGTTCTTGTGCCCGAACCATTCAAGGGCGACGACAAGGATGGCGCCGACAGCCATCCAGACAATCGCGGAGACAATCTGTGGATTGATGACGGCGGAAAGATTCAGTCCGGTGTCAACAAGAGCCTGGACTCCGGCCTGAGCCTGATCGGCAGTCTGTCCCTCGCGCATGAGCTGTGCCGTCATCACGCTGACCTTGTCGCTCCAAGGCCAGACTTTGACCAATGATCCAAGTGTGAATCCGATCAGAGTGATCAGCGTCGGCCTTTCGTAATTCGCTATCAGCCAGTGCAGGAACTTTGAGAAGGCCGCGATTCCCAGAACACAACCGATTCCGAACATGATGAGTACCGGCCAGTTAAGTTCGCTGATCGCGGACATGATATATTCATACTTACCAAGAAGCACCAGAATGAAACTGCCTGAGATGCCGGGGAGAATCATCGTGCAGATGGCGATCGCGCCGCAGACCAAAATGAACCAAGAGGCATCTGTTGTCTGGGTTGGGGAAAGCATGCATATCACCGCCCCGAGAAAGATTCCGAACAGCAGCCAGACTCCGTCCGTGATTTTCCATTTCTTGATGTCAAAAAGCATGTAGATGCCTGAGACCACTATCAGCCCGAAGAAGAACGCCCAGGTCTGAACAGGATGATACGCAAGCACGTATTCCATCAATTTGGCAAGAGAGAAGATGCTCACGACCACACCGATCCCAAGCCAAAGCAGGAATGTTCCATGAATATATTCCCAGAACTCCTTGAACTTTCCTTTCAGCAGCAGTTTCCAGGACGCGATGGAAAGGATGGCGTTCAGAGCTTCTATGAGTTCATTGAATATTCCCGTGAGAAGTGCGATGGTGCCTCCGGACACTCCGGGGATGACATTGGCCGCACCCATCGCGAATCCTTTCAGGGCGACAGCAGCGTTTTTGATGATATTTGACATATTAAACTATTGAATCTTCGTGAGATAGCCTTTGATGGCCGTAAAACTGTCCAGTTGGCTGACCTCCTTGCCGTCCGGGTCGCTGATGACAAGGTCGAACAGGCTGCCGTCCATCTGGCGGCGTCCGATCTTGAAACGGGCATTGGAGGTGCGGGCCATATATTCTATGGCGAAATCAGGATTCTTGACCAGCGAGATGAAAAGGTCAGGAGCCTGCTCCTCAAGCACGTTCATCTTATAGCGGGAAGGCCTTCCTATCCAGTCGAGATCTTTTTTTGTTATGGTGGTCTGAATGCTGGTGATAAGGCGGTCCTCACTGCCGATCTTCCTGAAATCCTGAAAGAACACGCATCCTTTTATGTTATGGGATCTGAAGAAATTCATTATCGCTGTCTTGCAGGCATCGAACGAAGACTCCTCCACGTCGATTATCGCAACGTAGGAACGTATTTTCCCTAACGGCAGGATTTCGGTCGGGACAATGCTGGAATGCTTCCGAAGGCTTCTCTTCCTGAAAAAGTTCTTTATAAAATCAAACATAATCTACTGGTTTACAGAGGCTATCAGCTCTCGAATCTCACGCTTCGCGTCCTTCCATCTCGGGACATCGATCTTGGTGCCGATAACCTCGACGACCTTCGCAGCAATTATCGAGCCTACCTCGCCGCAGACTTTCAGAGGCATTCCGAGAGAATGGGCGTACAGGAATCCGGCGGCATAGGTGTCGCCCGCTCCGGTGGCGTCGATCGTAGCCGCCGGCCAGGCCTCTATGTAGTGATATTCATCGCCTTGCTTGACCATCGAGCCGTCCTTGCCAACCTTCACGACGGCGATCTCGCATTGGCTGGCAAGTGTGTCAAGCGCCTCGCGCGGCTCCTGCTTGGTGAACGCCCTCGCCTCTGTCTCGTTGGCGAATACTATGTCCACATAGCGATCCACCAGATTGTGGAAGAATGCCTCATTGGATTCGACCACATTGTATGACGCCATATCTATGGAAATCTTGCATCCAGCCTCCTTGGCCATCTGCACCGCCTTGCGGATAAGATCTTGATTCTGCACGAGATAACCCTCGATATGAAAATAGTCGTAGCCTTGGAAATATTCAGGCTTCAGATCCTCGGGGACCATTTCGAGCGCGGCTCCCATATAGTCAGCGAAAGTACGCTCCGAGTTAGCTCCCGTGATGAAGCACATTGCGCGGCCTGAGCCTTTCGTGCCGGTAAGAAGGGTGGTCTTCACTCCGTATTGCTCAAGCGTGCTCTTGTACAGATGCCCAAGTTCGTCGTTGCCTATCTTTCCGATGAAGCCGGAAGGCATTCCGAATATGGACGTGCAGGTGATCGTGTTGGCCGCCGATCCGCCAGGGACATACTTCACGCCGAACTCCTTCAGCTTTGACCAGATGCGGTCACCGGTCTCAAGATCCACGTGCTGCATGCTTCCGGGCGGGAGGTGATACTCACGGAGCATTGCCTCGTCAGGGAACACGGCCAGAATGTCCGTGAGCGCGTTGCCTATTCCTAAAATTGATTTCATATCTTTATATTTTGATAATCATAGAGTGCCAAATCACAAAGTTAAGGAATATTTGATTAAATTTGTAAGCTATGAACAATAAGGCCGGGAATATTCTTAAATATGGTGTCTCCATCGCGCTTGCGGCGGTGCTTCTGTATTTCTCTTTCCGTGGGGTGAGCTGGGGCGATTTTCTGGAGGGACTGAGGGCCTGCCGCTGGCAATTCGTCATCCTTTCCATGCTTTTTGGCGTGCTGGCCTTTTACTTGAGAGCTCTCCGCTGGCGGGAACTCCTTCTGCCGATAGACCGGACAACATCCCGTCTCACATGTTTCAACGCCATAAACATCAGCTATCTGGTGAATCTTGCCCTGCCACGGGTGGGAGAGTTTGTGCGTTGCGGCTACATCACGGCTCATTCTCAAAAAGACAAGGAAGACCGTCATCTGGCTTCTTACGACAAGGTTCTCGGAACCGCAGCATTGGAGCGTTCTGTGGATATGCTTGCGATGGTCGCCGTGCTTGCCGTTTTCCTGCTTTTCACATGGAAACGCTTTGGCGGGTTCTTCTCTGAGAAGATCTTCGGAGCGGCTTCCGGGAGCCTAAACGGCGGCAAGATCATGGTACTTGTCACCGGAGTTCTCGCAGCGGTAGCTGCCATCTCGTGCGCAATCCTTTTCGCAGACAGATGGAAGCCTCTTGCCAAGGTCCGTGATTTCTGCAAAGGCATTTGGGCCGGCTTCCTCAGCTGCCTCAAGATGAAAGGGGCCTGGAAGTTCCTCCTCTTGACGTTGGGAATATGGGGCTGTTACTGGATGATGAGCGCAACTATTCTCTGGTCTCTTCAAGGAATATCCCCGGACTCCGTCAGCCCGGAACTTGCTTCGGCCGTCGGAACTTTGCGGACCTTGAATATGACCGACGCTATGTTCCTGATGATCGCCGGGAGCCTGTCTTCGATCGTTCCGGTACCAGGAGGATTCGGAGCCTTCCATTTCATAGTCTCCTCCGCCATCTCCTACGTCTACGGCATTCCGGTGCAGTTCGGGATGATCTTCGCGACCCTCTCGCACGAGTCCCAGGCCGTGAACCAGATCCTGTGGGGCGGCATTTCCTTGGCAAGTGAATCTTTACGAACAACAAATAATTAATAACTAAAGTATTATGAAGATTAAAAATTTATTCCTGATCGCCGCTGGCGTCCTGATGCTGACGACCACGTTCGACGCGGCCGCAAAGAAACTCCCGAAGGAGGTCAAGATGACCAAGGAGGTTCTCATGGACAAGATCAAGGGCGGCTGGGCCGGAAAGGTCATCGGCTGCTCCTACGGCGGACCGACCGAGTTCAAGTACGCCGGGTTCATCAACGACGAGATCGAGATTCCGTGGCACGACCACATGATCAAATGGTGGTTCGACAAGTTCCCTGGACTGTACGACGATGTCTATATGGATCTCACTTTCGTGGAGATCTTCCAGAAGGAGGGACTTGACGCTCCGATCGAGTCGTTCGCCAATGCCTTCGCCCACGCTCCGTACCCTCTCTGGCACGCCAACCAGCTCGGACGCTACAACATCCTCAACGGCGTGATGCCTCCTGAGTCCGGCCATTGGCACAACAACCCTCACGCTGACGACATCGACTTCCAGATCGAGGCCGACTACGCCGGCCTGATGGCTCCGGGAATGATCAACACATCGTCTTTCTACTGTGACGAGATCGGACATATGATGAACTACGGTGACGGTTGGTACGGTGGCGTGTATGTCGCCGCGATGCTTTCTCTCGCGTTCGTCAGCGATGACATGAACTTCGTTGTAAATGAGGCTCTCAAGGCCATCCCGGCGCAGAGCAACTACTACAAGGCGATGGCTGATGTCATCAAATGGCACAAACAGTACCCTAAGGACTGGCACATCACATGGGCTCTGTTCAACAAGCACTACGGCTACGACATCGGCTGCCCTGACGGAGTCGACAACCAGTTCAACATCGACGCTGTCATCAACAGCGGCTACATCCTCATCGGTCTTCTCTACGGAGACAAGAACTTCTACCGCACGATCGACATCTCGACCCGCTGCGGCCAGGACTCTGACTGCAACCCTTCGTCTGCAGCCGGAATCCTCGGAGTCATGATGGGCTACAAGAATATTCCTGAATATTGGAGAAAGCCTTGCGAGGAGGTTGAGGACACTCCTTTCGTCTACACCGACATCTCCCTCAACAAGGCCACTGAATATTCCTTCAGCCAGGCTCTTCAGGTGATCGAGCGCAACGGTGGTTCCATCGACGGCGACAACATCACAATCAAGGTTCAGAAGCCAGAGGCCGTGCGCTACGAGAAGGCTTTCGAGGGCCACTATCCTCAAGGTAAGGTCAATGTCAAGAAGACCATCACGAATGTCGGCCAGATCAAGTTCAAGGGCAACGGAATCGTTGTCAAGAGTCACTATTACAAAGGAGCCGGCTACAACGACAACACCGGTTACGTAGGAGAGGTCGAGATCTACCTTGACGGCAAACTCTCCGCTGTGGCCAGGAACCCTATCAAGGGCAACGGAGCCGCTCCGGACCTCTACTGGAAGTACGATCTTCCTGAGGGTGAGCATACTTTGACATTCAAGTTCCTCAACAAGCAGGACAACATGAACATCGTCATCGACAACTATCTGGTATATTCCAGCAAGCCGAAGGTCGTGAACCACGTTGACGAGTAACATGAAGATGTTCAGATTTTTGGCGGCTGCCGCAGTCGCTTTGGTCTCCTTGGTTGCCGTCCCGTCCGAGTCATCGGCCAGGACGACATCCAAGGATCTATACAAGCAGTTCCAGAACCCTGACAACCGCTACCGTCCGTTCGTGCGCTGGTGGTGGAACGGCGACCGTGTCGAGGCCGAGGAACTTGTGCGTGAATTGCATATCCTCAAGGACGCTGGCATCGGAGGAGTCGAGATCAATCCGATATCCTTCCCGTACGGTGCTGATGCAATGGGCACTAAGCCTCTCAGGTGGCTGAGCGACGAGTGGATAGACATGCTCAAGGTCGTTTTCGATGAAGCTGAGCGCATCGGGATGACCTGCGACCTGATCATTGGATCCGGTTGGCCTTTCGGTGCGGAGACCCTTCCGCATGACGAGAGGGCTTCAGTCATGTTGACATATGCCCAGAAAGTGACGGGAGGAGAGAGGTTTGAGATGTCCAAGTTCAACATATTCAAGAACATCGATCCGGGAGTGACTAGAGTGAATCCTAGCCGTACTCCTGAATTGGTATCAGTCTATCTCGCTCCGGATCCTATCAACGACCTCAGTGAGGCGATCGATCTGTCGAGCAACATCGAAGGCGATGTGATCACTGTGGATGTCCCGAAAGGGAACTGGCAGTTCTACGCTATGGTGAAGTACGATTCGTTCGCATGCGTGATCAACGGTGCCCCCGGTGCCGCCGGCTCGATCCTGAACCACATGGACGCAAAGGCCGTCCGCAAGTACCTTGACCACATGACCGACACGATCGAGGCTCGTATCGGACCTCTTTCAAAGCATCTGAGGGCTTTCTTTGTGGACAGTATGGAACTTGAGGGCTGCAACTGGACAACCGATTTTCCTGAGGAGTTCAAAACCCGCAGGGGCTACGATCTGATGCCTTGGCTTCCGTTCACGATGTTCAAGGTTGGAAGGCTCGGCAACGTGGAGAGTTTCGACTATGGATCTAAGAAAGGCGAGAAGTTTCAGGATCAGGTAAACCGTGTGCGCTTCGATTTCGAACTCACGAAGGCTGAACTTCTCAACGAGCGGTATATGAACACATTCCTCGGATGGTGTAAGGAGAAGGGTGTCAAATCCCGCTCCCAGGCCTATGGCAACGGATTCTTCATCGAGGAGTCCTCGCTTGGTCAGGACATTCCCGAAGGCGAGTCTTGGACGACCAACTGGCTCAAGCACAGAATCGGAGAGGAGATGGGTGACGAGGACTACCGCCGCGGGCGCGCCTACACGATGATCAATAAATATGTCTCATCGGCCGCTCACCTGACAGGCAAGCGCATTGTCAGCGCCGAGGAGATGACCAACACCTACAAGGTGTTCACGACAAACCTTGAGTTCCTGAAGGTCGGCTCGGACATGAGCGCGATCTCCGGCACGACCCATTCGGTGTGGCACGGTTTCAACTACTCGCCTCTGAAGGCCGAGTTCCCTGGCTGGGTACAGTACGGTACATTCCACAACGAGAGGAACACCTGGTGGCCTTACGTGAACAAGTTGAATGACTACCGCGCGAGGATCGCCAGCCAGCTCCAGAACGCTGACATGTACACCGACATCGCCATCCTCCCTGCCAACTACGACATGTGGAGCACGATGGGCGTGCAGACCGAGCCGTTCCCTGTGGCCTTGAATATTCCTTACACCTCCCTGGTTTGGGAGGCCATCCACAAGAACGGAGGCGGAGCTGACTACGTCAGTGAGATCATCCTCAATGGCGCGACTGTCCGTGACGGCAAACTTTGCTACGGGCCTAAGGAATATGGTACACTGTTCATTGTTGAGGTGACCAGCACGACACCTGAGACTCTCGCCAAACTGGAGGAGTTCGTCAAGGGTGGCGGAAGGGTGTTCTGCATTGGGAAATATCCAGAGAAGTCTCTTGGCCTCAAGGATTTCGAGGCTCGTGACAAGCAGATCACCGAGGCTGTTTCACGTCTGAAGGAGTACAAGGACAATTTCATACTTCTTGAGAAACCAGCCGATGGAAAGTACCTTGAATGGTACACAGGGGTGATGGAGAAGTACAGCCTTCCTCACACTCTGACGATCAGCAATCCGGACAGATTTCTGCTTCAGAACCAGTATGTCACCGATGACGGAAGCGATATGTTCCTTTTCATGAACGCTCATATGAGCGAGGCCAGGGAGACGGACATAATATTCCCGAAATCCGTGACCGCAAGGAAGCATGCATGGCTTTATGATCCAGCGACCGGCAAGAGGTACGCCCTTCCGGTTGGTAAGGACGGTAAGATGCACTTCCGCTTCGGTCCATCGGAGACTTATCTCTTCGTGTTCAACAAGATGGGCGGCAGTGCTCCTATGTGGAAGGCTCTTCCGCTTGAGGGTTATGACGAGATTCAGGTGGCAGGCTCTTGGGATCTTAAGATGCACCACACATGGCCGGATTCAACGTGGACAACCAAGCTAGATGAACTTCATGATTTCAAGGACATGACCGACACTACTTTCAAGAACTTCATGGGTGAGGTCACCTACACCAAGACGGTGTCATTGTCCGGAAAACTCCCTAAGTACTTGAACCTTGGCAAGGTGGCTGACATCTGCGAGGTATGGATCAACGGCAAGCCTGCCGGTGTGAAGTGGTTCGGTGAGCGTGTGTATGACGTGACCGGTCTGCTTCGCCAGGGCGAGAACACCATTGAGGTGAAAGTCACTACCCGTATGGGTAATTATATTCAGACCCTCAAGGACAACAAGGTGGCGCAGCGTTTTATTATGAGACACAAGCAGCCTTACGTCAGCGCGGGACTGATCGGACCAGTGAAATTATATTAATAAAACATTACTGATGAGAAATTTACTTAGAACAGCGGCTGTGGCTTTGCTTTTCGCTGGGTCAGCCTTGACCCTTGGAGCCACTGATTTCTTCGCCCGTGATTTCGGCGCGAAACCGGACGGAGTGACTCTGAACACAGCCAGCATCCAGGCTGCGATTGATTTCGCTTCCTCACGTGGAGGCGGACGTGTCGTGCTGGACAAGGGAGACTATGTCAGCGGCTCCATCTATCTGAAGAACAATGTGACCCTCCACATCGAGAAGGACGCTGTTCTTCTCGGCTCCCTGAATCCTTACGACTACATCAAGGATCCGGACGCCAAGTGGACCGCCCTTGTCTTTGGTATTAATCAGGACAAAATCGGCATCACCGGTGAAGGAATGATCAACTGCCGTGGCTTTGAAGTCGGTGTTCGTTTCGTGGACTTCGTTCATATGGGGCTGATTGTGGATCCTCTCGGGCTTGATCGTATCAATGAGACAATCCGCCCGGAGAACCTGCATTTCTATAAAAGCACCAACATTGTCATCAAGGACATCACGCTTAAGGATCCTGCAAGTTGGAACCAGCAGTACGACAAGTGCCGTAATCTTCTGATCGAGGGCATCACCGTGGACGCGAAGTGCTACTGGAACAACGACGGTCTGGACGTGGTGGATTGCAGCGATGTCATCGTGCGCGACTGCTACATCGACTCGTCCGATGACGCATATTGCTTCAAGAGTCACAGCAACGACGGAGTGAGCGAGAATATCCTTGTGGAGAACTGTGTGGGACGAAGCAGCGCCAACGGCATCAAGTTCGGAACCTACACCCGTGGCAAGTTCAAGCACTTCAGGTTCAAGAATATGACCATATTCGACACCTACCGCAGCGCGATCACCATCGCCACCGTGGACGGCGCCCAGATCGAGGATGTGGAGATCGACAGCCTCAAGAGCCTGAACACCGGCAACCCGATCTTCCTTCGCACCGGCACCCGTCACGTCAACGATGGCCAGCAGGCATACCTCAAGGACATAGTGATCAAGAATATGTACGCAGAGGTTCCGTTCGACAAACCTGACGCTGGCTACAGCTACGAGGGTCCGGTCGAGGATCTTCCGCGCAATGTCTGCCCAAGCATCATCGCTGGTCTTCCAGGACTTCGCATCGAGAACGTCCGCATGGAGAACATCGAGATCGTTTATCCGGGACATGCTGATCCTGAATATGCCTACGCTGGAACCTCCAAGGAGGAACTTGACGCCATCGAGGAGCAGGAGACCCGTTACCCTGAGTTCTCCAACTGGAAGGAACTTCCGGCTTGGGGCTTCTACATCCGCCACGCTGACGGCATCGTCTTCGACAACGTGAAACTCACCGTCGCCGGTGAGGACTACCGTCCGGCCATCGTGACCGACGATGTCATCGGTCTCAGGATGAAGAACCTACAGATCAATCAGGAGACCGCGCCTAAGGGCAAGAAGCAGATCATCACAAAGGACACCAAGAACATCAAGAAGAAATGAAAAGAATATTGTTATTAGCGGCTCTGCTGCTGTTTTCTGTTGTGGGTTTCTCCCAGAATGTCTACAAGGCGTCCAGATTCAACATCAAGAGCGATGGTGTCCACGACAACACCACGAGCATCCAGGGCGCGATTGATTTCATCGCCTCCAAAGGTGGAGGCACCCTTGAATTCAACGTCGGGCGCTACGTCACGGGCGCAGTCCAGCTCAAGTCCGGCGTCAGTATCAGACTTCGCGAGGGCGCGGTGATCGTCGGCTCCACGAACATCTATTCCTACAAGGGCCACAAGGCCATCTTCTGGGGAGAAGGCGTTGAGAATATGTCCATATTCGGTACCGGAGTGATCGACGGACGTGGTCCGGCTCTTCTGGACGACATCGCCGCCCAGATCCGGATGAAGCATATTCCTGAGGATGCCACAGTTCCGACCCTTGTCTATCTCAAGGACTGCAAGAACGTGACCCTCAAGGACTTCATCCTCCGCTACCCTGCCACCAAGGACGACCTTTACATCATCGAGGGCGGTAACGTCACCGTGGACGGCTGCTACTCCGACATGAGGTAATACGACGAAGGTCAACTTCCTCTGAGTAAAAATATTGGCGCACCCTGCTCCAGCCTCGACGGCCACGGGTAGGGTGCGTCTTTTCCTTACACCTTGAGGAAGCACTTTTTGCGGTAGAGGAAATAGAGGAACAGCCAACAGATCGTGAAATATCCTCAATAACCGTCAAAAGGACAAAAAAGCATCCGCCTTTGCGACGGATGCTCCTGTAATATTCATTGAATATTTCCTAAAAACAGAAACTTAGGCCACCTTGGATTGAGAGCTGCCATGATCTGGATTTGTCTGTGATTTTGTTTTCCGTGCCGGTCGGAGTGTTGTAAGTCCTATTGTTCACTTCCCTGTAGTTGTCTGTGATGAAATAATGGACTGACGGGAGGACGCTCAGTTTGAACCGCCAGACCTGGAACGTCAGTCCGAAACCGGCATCCGCGGTAAGACTGAAACGGTTCTTTATGTACATATAGCTTTCTCCTTTGACTCCGCCATAAGTGCCATGGCGCGGAGAATCGTCGTTCGGGCCGAAGATGTAGCCTGGGGTAAGACCGGCGAAGAACTCTATCCTGTTGAACAGTCCGGTGAAGAAACTGCCTAAGACGCTATCCACTGTCGGGTTCTGATTGTAGTAATATTTATTGTTGTAGGTAACACGCACGGTGTTTTCCAAACCGCCTTCCAAAGTTTGCTTGAATGTGCGCCGTCCGCTGCTCCAAGACACTGACAGTGGAATGCCGAGATAGTCATTGATGTCCATATTCTCGAACATCCACTGCACTCCTCCACGCACTCCGAATCCTTTGTCGTTGTACTTGCCGTAGGTGATGCTCATGACCTCTCCGGAATTTGCTCTGGAACGCTCTATGGGAATTCTAACGCCGGCGGAGAACCGGATGTCCTGATTGTCAGGCTGAACCTTCTGTGCGGACGCCGCAACTCCCGTCAGCGAAATCACCGCCAACATCACAAATAACCTTTTCATTGTATTTTATTAATCAGATTCCATCCATGATTCAAAGAGCATGCCCGATCATAAGCCGAAACTATCAGAAAAGGCATATAATCACAAAAGGGCTGAATCGTTTGATTCAGCCCTTTTGTGATTCCGTAGGGATTCGAACCCTAGACCCACAGATTAGAAATCTGTTGCTCTATCCAGCTGAGCTACGGAACCATGCACCGTTCCTATCCCGCAGAATCGGAAACGGATTGCAAATATACGAATTTTCCATCGAAAACAAGAGTTTGCCGAAGAATTTGTCTCAATCGGAAAATATATTCGGCCTGGATCAGGGAGGTGGCAGACGCTACGACGGCTCGATTACCTGCTGGCGGCGTTGACCTTATGGGCATAGTCAAGCCGTCCGGCAAGATGCCGTCTGACATCCTTCCAACGGTAGTACGGGCCTGACACAGGATCCACACCGTTCAGGAGACGTTCCTGCTCATTCAGCAGGAACTTGACAAGGACATCCTTCGAGCCCGGCCTGCGATAGAAGACCATCTGGATGTTGCAGGCCATCGGGGTGAAGTCCGCCGCCATCCAATGCATCCAGACCTCCTCCAGAGGCCACATCTCGCTGCAACCGGCAATTCCCATAAGCCCGGCGAGCGGCATCACGGAGACATCGTGCGCAAACCGCAGGTCAGCGGCCACATCGCTCTTTTTTGACATTGCGGCATCTGCCTTTACAATGAAATCCTCCAACAAGTCATCAGCCAATGCCATGCGACGGCCTTCCGATTCCGCTGCGTTCACCATCTCCGAATATATGCGGCATGAATTCAGTTTTGTCATGGAAAACATTTCCTCGGAGGTGAAATAAGAAGATACGAATATATCATTGAGATCCAAGTCCGGAGCGATGGAACCCCAGGTGAACAGATCTCTCGCGAACATATCTTCCCTGCCGACTATGGAATCAGCCGCCTTGCGGTCAGTGAATATTGAATTCATAAAATCACTGACATCAATCCATGTTCTCGACAGGGAGTCCACCTCGGGAGCGGAAATCCTTACAACAGCCTTGAACCAAGACGGTTTCCTGAGAAGATAGGCCATATATGAATCTCCTGTGTGAACATTGACCTTCAACTTCTTGTTAAGTTTCTTGAGTTCACCGGTGCAACTGAACATACTCTCCTGGCAACGCTGGACGGTGCTTGAGACTGCGTCCACATACCTTCTGGAACCCGACTTGAACACCGACGGGAAACGGTGGAACATCCTGTTCGCGATCTCTTTATGCTCCATCTTGCCTCTGGCGGACAGTTTTCCGGCCTTCCCGGCAGAAACCGAGTCTATCCTGTGAAGATCCGAATACAGAGCTTTTCCTTTCATTGTAAGAATTCCAAGCGAATCAGCCTTCAAGAACATAGCGGCAAGGCCGCCGAATGTTTTGTCCGAACTATGGTAACGCGAGCCGTGGCGGCCGATATGACTGATATAGAAAGGCTCAAAGCCCTCGGGAGCTTCTGAGTCAGTCATATCTCCGGATTGGTAAATATGGTAAATCCCGGCTCCGGCAAATTTGTCGGCTTTGATTTTCTCTAGTGTCACCTGAGCATCGCATGGCATCGCAACCAACGAGGCGAGCGAGACCGACAGAACACAAGCGACAATACGGTCAAAGAATGTTCTCTTCATATCATTTTCTTCATTATATCGGCAAAAAAACCAGACAGCCCTCCTATTCAGAGCCGCACAACCCGGTTATAATCTTGCAAAGTTAATCAAATCGGGACATTCCTAAAAATAGAAGCCGGTGTTGAAGTACATCACGCCGGTTCCATCCTGAGTGGAGAGAGCGCAGGCATATTCAACGTTCAAGACAAAGTTGCGGTTGAGGATGAGCTTCAGGGCAGCGCCGGTGGAGAGATGGAATATGTCCGGGCGGGAGGTGTCAATGTACTTTGCGTAGAGTTTCGGGAAAGCGCCTGTATGATTTGTGATGTCATAGGATTTCAATGTGCTGATTCCGTCGCAGAATCCGCTGAGCATCAACCCGATGTCTTGGTTCCAGATGGTAAAGGAGGCAAATTTCCAGCGCAGTTCGGCATTCACAAAACCAACAGCCGGTCCGGCCACCCTGTTGTACATCAGGCCCCGTACGGTTCTGTAGCCACCTACGGCGGAGTTGTCGTAAACAGGACCGCCAGGCGTGTAAAACGGAATGACATACCACGGGGCGTCACCAAGGGACTCCTGATAATCAAGGCGGTAGGCAAACACAAGGTTTTCTTTCACTACTGGAATATAATGCCTCAGCGTCGCATGGACCTTCAGATAAGACTCTGATGAGCCCAGAAACTTCGGAGCGGCGATAATATGCGCCTTGGCCAGAATGCCCTTCGTCGGAACGCCTTCATAGTCACGGGAATCATAGACAAGACCGATACGTATGGCAGAGGAGCAATCCTTAGACTTATCCTCGGAAGGGATTATTCCCCAGACCTTGTAGAGGCCGAACAAAGACAGAGCATAATCGGAATCCTGAGGCTTGTAGTCCTTCACCATGAACTGGTTGAAATGGTACCCAGCCTCCCATGAGAAGCGATCGGAAATCCTGCCGGAAAAATCGGCCTTGAAGTTGAAAGTGGCTCTGTCATACTTGTAGAATCCATCCTCAAGCGAAGTATCGTAGAGCGTCCGGCGGCCTCCGAAGCCGAAAAACTCCATGGCATTGTCCGCACAGTAGCTGGCCGCAAGGTTCATCCGGACTCCGGCCAATAGCTTTCCGGAATCGTAGGAGGCCACGAAAGTCTTGCTTCCGCCAGTGTAGCCAGAGACCTCGAGATAGGCGCTGCTCTTAGGATTGGGGTAGGTCGAGCCGTCTCCGAAATCATACACATTCATCAACCCTCCGAACAGGAAGCCTTTGGCCCCGTCGAAGCCAACCATCGGAAAAGGCACAAAGGAATGGCCTGCCTTGACAACTGGTTCCCTGTCCTTTGCCGCAAGTGGCCTCGCGATCAGGAACAGACAAAGGGCCAGTGAAAATATTCGTAATCCAAAAGTCTTCATATTCAAGAAATTCCATTGCAAATTTACAACAAAAATATCAATCCCGCCGCTTATGGACTTTCGGTGGAGAACATTTGCGGTTCATCAGAAACAGGGGGTAATAAATTGGATTTCTGACAAGTAAGGCTTATCTTTGACAGACAAACTGTTTAGCTAAGTAGCTTATGATACGTAAAAAACTTTTCAAGGTCATGATTGTGGCGGCCGCCGCTGTGATGACAACATTCTCAGGATTCGCCCAGAATCCAACCGGCACCGAGGTTCTTAAAAGTCCTGACGGCAGCCTTGAGCTCAGGTTCGCCCTCAGCGAAAAAGGGACACCGACATATTCCTTGGACTATGGTGGCAAGGCGGTGATTCTGCCGAGCGAGCTTGGCTACGAGATTCGTGGCAAACGCCTGAAGGACACTTTCGAGGAGAAGTCAGGCAGGTTTTACGCCGAGCCGGAAAGCCTTCACGACGGGTTCAAGGTGACCGATGTGAGACGTGACTCCCTCGATGAGACATGGGAGCCGGTCTGGGGCGAGGAAAGCCACATCCGCAACCACTACAACGAGATGGCCGTCACCCTTGAGCAGGGTCCGGTGAATAAGAACGGTCCTAAAGTGGTGATGGTCATCCGTTTCCGTCTCTACGACGACGGCCTTGGCTTCCGTTATGAGTTCCCTGAGCAGAAAAGGCTCAAGTATTTCGTCATCAAAGACGAGCTGACACAGTTCGCGATGGCCGGCGACCACACCGCATGGTGGATCCCTGGAGACTATGACACTCAAGAATATAACTACACAGTCAGTCGTCTTTCCGAAATCAGAGGGCTATCCTACACAAAGGCGGAAGGGAACGCCTCCCAACAGACATTCTCCCCGACCGGCGTGCAGACAGCCCTTCAGATGAAGACCGACGACGGGCTCTACATCAACATCCACGAGGCGGCGGTTGTGGACTACCCGACCACGAACCTCAACCTTGACGACAAGACGATGACTTTCAGCACTTGGCTGACCCCTGACGCCGAGGGTTGGAAAGGCCGTGTGCAGACTCCTGCCAAATCTCCGTGGAGGACTGTAATGGTTGTGGACGACGCGCGCAAGGCACTGGCTTCCAGACTCATCCTCAACCTCAACGACCCTTGTGTCCTTGAGGATGTCTCTTGGATTCATCCAGTCAAATACGTCGGAGTGTGGTGGGAGATGATCACAGGAAAGTCCAAGTGGTCCTACACCAATGACTTCCCGACCATCGAACTCGGAGTGTCCGACTACTCCAAGGCAAAGCCTCACGGGAAGCACGGGGCCAACAACGAGAATGTGCGCCGCTACATCGACTTCGCCGCGGAGCACGGCTTCGACGCCGTCCTTGTCGAGGGCTGGAATGAAGGCTGGGAGGACTGGTACGGCAAGCAGAAAGACTTCGTCTTCGACTTCATCACCCCTTACCCTGACTTCGACATCAAGGCTCTAAATGAATATGCTCACTCAAAAGGCGTGAAACTCATCATGCACCACGAGACCTCCGCATCGGCGCAAAACTACGAGCGTTGGATTGACAAGGCCTATGACCTTATGAATGAATATGGTTACGACGCTGTCAAGAGTGGCTACGTGGGGGACATCATCCCTTACGGTGAGCACCATTACAGCCAGTCGATGATCAACCACTACATGCTCTGCGTCAAGAAGGCGGCCGACCACCACATCATGGTCAACGCCCACGAGGCAGTTCGTCCGACCGGTCTGTGCAGGACCTACCCTAACCTCATCGGCAACGAGTCCGCAAAAGGCACTGAGTACCGTGGAGAGATCATGCCTCATCACGTGACAATCCTTCCGTTCACCCGTCTTCAGGGCGGTCCGATGGACTACACTCCGGGAATATTCGAGATGGACATGTCAAAGATGAACCCTAAGGATCACCAGCAGGTGCTCTCGACAATCTGCAAGCAGTTGGCTCTCTATGTGACCATGTACTCTCCTCTTCAGATGGCAGCAGACATTCCTGAACATTATGAAGCGCACATGGACGCATTCCAATTCATTAAAGATGTGGCCGTTGACTGGGAGCGGAGCGAATATCTTCTTGCAGAGCCGGGAGATTACCTTGTGATTGCCCGCCAGGCCAAGGTGAAAGATTCCGCCAAAGAGGGTGACTGGTTCATTGGTGGGGTTACTGATGAAAACGAACGCGACCTTGAGTTCCCTCTGGATTTCCTTGAGAAGGGTGCAAAGTACACCGCTACGATCTATGCTGATGCTCCTGGTGCTGACGGCCTTGGCGATGTCAAGGAGCAGGATTCAATGCAGACATATTCAATCTCCACAAAGAAGGTCTCTGCCAAGACCAAGTTGAAGATGCATCTGGCCCGCTCCGGTGGTTTCGCCATCCGCATCCAGAAGGTGGAGGGGAAATAGACGTCTGCCAGAAAATGGTTTTGGTTGCTTGAATGGTTCCTTAAAAGAACAAACAACCCAAAACAGCTTCTAACTCGTATAGAGTGGCAGCCGAAAAAAGGCAAAAGCGGAATTTTGCACGTTACCAAAATTCCGCTTTTGATTTTTCGGCTGCTGTTGTAACATATTTCTATAATATCAAGCCAGGAAACGGAGGACATCTTCAGTCCAGTCTTCTCCGTTGGTGGCTTGGATGGTGTTGATGCCAATTGATCTGGCTGCGGCGACATTCTTGGGGCCGTCATCGATGAAAAGGATCTGAGACGGAGTTACCTTCTCGGATTCAAGCATCATGCGGAATATCTTCTCGTCAGGTTTCATCACTTTCATCTCGTAGCTGACGTAGATGCTGTCAAGATATTCATCAAGCGAGTGGCCGTGGCCGTCAAAGGCTTTGCTCAGAGCCCATTCCATGATGAACGGATTGGTGTTGGACAGGAGCGAAAGGCGGTAGCCTTCGGCACGGAGTTTTCTGAACAGTTCAAGATTCCTTTCCGGAACACTTGAGAAGAATCCCATGTAGGCGTCGCGGCACTCGTCCATGCTCACTTCCCTGCCGACTTCCTTGCCGACTCTGGCCCGGAATTCCTCCTTGTCTATCAGACCCGTCTCGAAATCCCCGAAGAACCCCTGCTGACGAACCATATTGAGGTACTTTTCTATATCCTCTAGTCCAAGCGCCTTGAACTTGTTGATGACAACGCCGAGATCCGCAGGGGCTACCACCCCGCCGAAATCAAAAACCACATTCTTGATGTCCTTTCTCATATTCCTGAAATATACAGTGATAATATGTTTTTACCGTGCCAAGAGATCCTTCAAATACGTTATCGCTTTCTGCAAATCAATCTTATTCTCAAATGATTTATCGTTCAATATCTGGTTCAACACTTTACCATTCAACTGAACGACTCCTCTTGTCGCCCTTCCAGCCCAATGATGCTGAACTACAGACGCATCTATTAAATCACTATGATAGACAGAACATAGAGCAGTATTAAACACGCCATGTTCATCAATTCCAATCAAAAAGAAAAAGAATGAAGCATCACTCTCAGCCATTTTCTCAAGGAACTTATCCACATTGTATGCCTTAGGCGCCGAATCCAGATAAAGAATTTTTGTCTTTATGTCCGTATATGTTTTCCCGTTGTCGAATACTCGAATATAATCTCCTAAGTCATCATGTGTTAAGAACTCAGGAAGTAATTGTTCCTTATCGCGAAGGGTTGCGCTAATCCTGTTACGCAATGCATCGTCAGTTGTAATAAGGAATTCGATCAGTCGCCCGCGAAGATTCACGTTCTCAATATGAGATGCGACCAGTATCGCATCCCGACACTTATTGCACCGCTCATTCAGATCTTGATTCAAAATTTGAAGATTTTCTGATCGGACAAATGACTGCGCTCTTGAAACTGAAGCTAAAATATTGTTCAGTTCTGCCTCACCGGGAGAAAACTTCTGAGATTTGGGTTTAATAGCAGATGACGCCTCAACCAATCTGAATAAATTATCATCCCACTCTAATCCTTCATGAAGTGTGAACAACTCGTCGAAGTTCTCTGGAGCATTCTTCAATCCATTGTACTCTTTGACTATATCGCTTCCATTGAAACTGCCTTTGATGTTACGCATAGTCAACTCTTTAGAGCTATGACTGATTTTTGACAGGAACGTTGAGTTAGCGAGATAAATGACATTAGAAGCTTTATTCCTAACAAGAACAACGAAGAAAGGTATCTTATCATATTTTTGCAATGCTGACAGGGAGAGTACCGTATTGCTAAAAGCACCGCTTTGAGAATAACTAAAACGAACAGCAAAATAGCGGCAGTAATACACTTTCCTGTCCAGTGTAAATGAATATCTTTCGCAGACATATTTAATGACAGAATCCTTGTCTCCTGTAGGAGCGGTGGAAACGATGTCGTCAACAAATTGATGAACTATCTTATTCATTTTAACCGAACAGTGTTTGATTATATTCTTCGGAACGAGAGTGTTTGACACTTGAAGATTTTTTCTGAAAATTCAAAGTATTACGCTCCCAAAAAAAACCGCCATTGTAACCCTGAATCTCCATATCCTTATCAGCTAAAGCCAAACGTTTTGCCGCCCAAAGGCAATACTCTTCATCGATCTCAATTCCCAAATAATGTCGGCCAAGTTTCTTTGCCACAACACATGTAGTTCCACTACCAACAAATGGATCCAAGACAATATCTCCTGGCCGGGAGGACGCAAGAATGAGTTTCGCCATCAGTTTTTCGGGCTTCTGGGTCGGGTGATCTGTATTCTCCGGCATTGACCAGAAAGGAATGCTGATATCGTCCCAAAAATTCGAAGGGAAAGTAATTCGAAAATTGCCCTCGTCGGTTTCTTCCCAATCTTTTGGTTTACCGTTTTCCTTATATGGAGCAATAACTTGACGTTTCATTTTCACCGAATTCACATCGAAATAGTATTTATCCTTATCTTTGACGGCGAACCAGATATCCTCCATAGCATTCTTCCAATTTGCCTTTGCACCACGTCCTTTTTCCCGCTGCCATGTTATTCTATTGATGACAGTCAACTCCTCTCTGATGACCTTTTGTTGTGATGAAGAGCACTTCCAGTCTCCGCACATATATAAGGAGCCATCTGGTTTTAACTTATGACATACTTTTTGAAACCAAGTACGTAAATATTCTTCATACATATTATCGGACATGGCATTAAACTTCGAGGAATTGAATGTCTTGCTTAGGTTGTAAGGAGGGTCTATGATTATCAAACTCGCACACTCATCAGGAATCCTGTCCAATACGGCTAATGCGTCAGCATTGATAAGCAGATCCACAAAAGAAGATTTATCCGAAAGTTCCTCAGGCAAGGTAATACCCCTCTTCAAATCTGGAATCTCTTCTTCGGAAACGGTCAAAGTGCGATTCCGACCAGCCCGCATTTTATCATTATTTAACATATAAAATTAATAAACCTTAGATTTGCAGCCTTGTTCTCTACCCTAAAGGTCGTAGAGACAAATTTAGTAAATTATGCCGATAAAGTAATCACAAAGATATCATCGTTCTGATTATTTCAGCATACGGCCACTACGAAGAGAAATAATCGGGAAATTTAGTATATTCACAAAAAATTTTGAGCAATGTACACATTCAAGCAGGATGGCGACAGGTTTGTCGTCAGCATAGACAATCATCAGGAACTGATGGGGGCGATAGCGACGTTTTGTCAGGAGCAAGGGATTCTGGCTGGAGAGGTGAGCGGGATCGGAGCGGTGAACAATGCGACCCTGAGGTTCCTCAATCCGGCCACCAAACATTATGTCGATAAGACGTTCGAGGAGCAGATGGAGATCTCCAGCCTTGTGGGCAACATCTCCGAGAAGGAAGGCAAGGTCTATCTGCATCTTCACGCCAACTTCGGGCGGGCCGACTACACGGTTGTGGGCGGCCACCTGCTCACCGCAACCATCAACGGAGCGTGCGAGGTGTTCATCAGGCGCTGTAACTGCAAGGTAGGGCGTCACTTCGACAAGGAGACCGGGCTGAATCTTTACACATTGTAGCCGTGCCGCCAAAGCAATCGGCAAAGAATAACCGGATGGAGAAAATCAACATCATCGACTGCCCGCTGGAGGAGGTCAAAAGACACCTCAGCGGCTACGGAAGCATATTCATAATCCACGATCGCAATGTGGGCGGCATCGTGGAAAGGCTTGGCATAGAGGCGAAAGGAATATTCCCAGTGGAGGCGACGGAAGAGAGGAAAACGCTCGCCACGCTGCTGGAGATTGAAGAATGGTTGTTGGAGAAAGGTGCTGACAGAGAGGCGTTTGTACTGGGTGTCGGTGGCGGGATCACAACGGATCTGGTCGGATTCGCCGCTTCGGTCTACAAGCGTGGCGTGAAGTTCGGATTCGTTCCGACCACCCTTCTCTCACAAGTCGATGCGGCGATCGGCGGCAAAAACGGCGTGAACCTCGACTCCTACAAAAACATCATCGGAGTGATCCGCCAGCCGGAAATGACATTCATCTGCCCGGAGCCGCTGGAGACACTCCCCTACCAGCAGATTCTCTCCGGTGCTGCCGAACTGCTCAAAACATTCATCATCAACAACAAGGGCAATGAATATGAAAGGGCGGTGAATATGCTCGTGAATATTCATGAGCGAGCGTCGGGAGGCTCCGCTGATGCTGCCGTACGGGAATATTCAGAAACGCTTCGAGAGCTGATTGCGGCAGCGGCAAAGGTAAAGGCTGGGATTGCAGGAAGGGATCCGAACGAGCGCGGAGATCGCCGGCTGCTCAATCTGGGGCATACTTTCGCGCATGCCATCGAGAAGAATTCCTCCGAGGCGGTCTCGCACGGGCAGGCTGTCTCGATGGGGATTATTCTGGCTGCCCGGCTGGCTGAGTCCTTGGGGTTGACGGATGGTCTTTCCGAGCGTCTGGAAGCGGATTTTGCGGACTGCGGGCTGACGGTTGAGAGTCCGTACGACATTGACACTCTCGCCGATGCGATGAAGAAAGACAAAAAGGCGGACGGGGAGTTAGTCCACTTTGTGCTGCCGCTGGGGATCGGTCGGGTCGAGACAAGGGAACTTCGGGTCGAGGACGCGGTTGAGGCTTTGAAATAATTTGAATCTAAGAATATGATCTGCACAACAATCCAGAACCGAACTCTGGAAGAGATAATGAACCTGCTGGAAAGCAGCGAGCCACGGATTCAGATGGCTGAGATACGGCTGGACAGATGCCCGCTGGACATCGAGGAGATCGAGTACCTGTTCTCATCTTCAGACACGCCTTTGGTGGCGACCTGCCGGGTGGCCGATGACGGAAACGGAACGTGGGAGGAAGCCGAGCAGAAACTGACGGTGGCGGTGGAGGCCGGAGCGGCTTTTCTGGATCTGGAGATCGAGGCTCCGAAAGAGATAGGCAAAAGACTCCGCAGGGCTTGCACTGAATATGGCACCACGATGATCCGTTCCAGTCATTTCTTCGCTGGAACGCCTTCGGATGATGTGCTGCAGAGCACTGTAGAGAAGTGCCGGAAGTTCGGTGGGGAGATTGTGAAGATCGCGGCGATGGCGGGCTCGGAAGGGGATGTCGCCCGGGTGCTGGGGCTTTACACGGTCGCTGAGCCTGTGGTTCGACCGGGCTCACCAACCATCGAAGCGTCAGGCCGTACTGCTGAACAACAGTCCCTTCGACAGGCTCAGGGATCAGTTAATGTAAACGTTCAGCGATCACAACAGGCTCAGCGACCATGCGAGCTGATCGCCTTCTCAATGGGCGAGACAGGTAAGGCCAGCCGGCTGGAATGCCTGAAACTCGGCAGTCCGTTCACCTACGCCGCACTAAATAATGCCGAGGCCGCGGCTCCCGGCCAATGGAGTTACTCAGAGATGCTTACGGCCGTCTATGGCGATAGGAAACCTCTTCATTGCGACACGGCTCTGAATATGCCGGCCTCAAAGAGTTTCGCCCAGCGGGCCATCATCGCAGCGGCCCTCGCTGAGGGCGAATCCAGACTCGGAGGCTACTCCCCTTGCGGAGACAACGAGGCGGCGATCGAGGTCGCCAAGGCACTCGGGGCGAAGGTCTCGGTCGCTGAGCCTGTGGTTCGACTGAGCTCACCAAACACCGAAGCGACCGGAAAGACCTTAATCATAGAAGGCATAGGCTCATCGTCAACGAATATCCCCGAAAAGATCAACGTCGGGGAATCCGGCCTGCTGACCCGTCTGCTGATCCCGCTCGCCGCAGCACTCGGCAACGGGAATCAAATCGAAATCGACGGGGTAGGGACCCTTCCAACCAGGCCTCTGAAGGGCGCGGCCGAAATCATGGCCGGCTTCGGAACGGTCCTGAGGCCTCTCAACCCGGCTCCCGAAGTCCACGTGCCCCTCACCGTCCAAGGTCCTCTGCTGTCCGGCAAGGCCAGCGTCTCAGGCAAAGGCGGCTCGCAGCTGATCTCCGGCCTGCTGATGGCCCTGCCGCTCCTTCCCGGAGACTCGACCCTGCATATTCACGACCCCAAGAGCATCCCGTACATGTTCATCACCGCTGACGTGCTCCGCCGCTTCGGCATCAAGATCGGCAGCGAGATGGAAGGTGGCGAGGATTTCCTTGAGACGCAGGACTGGAGCCTCTGCACCGGCATCACGTTCAAAATCAAGGGCGGGCAGAAATATTCCCCGGCAGTCTTTGACATCGAGGGCGACTGGAGCGCCGCCGCCAATTTCCTTGTGGCCGGAGCCCTGTTCGGGGACGTGAAGCTGACCGGGCTCGACACGACTTCCCTTCAAGCCGACATCTCGATCATGGACATCCTGATGGAGGCCGGAGCCAGCCTGTCGCAGATCGATGACGAGCCGATAGATGGAAACGTTGGCAGTGAAGATGCGGCCAATGAAGATACAGACCTGGCAAATTACAAAACGGACTGCGAAGAGGGCGAATCCGAGGCAAACGTTCCGAAAGGCCACCACGGCCTGATCACCGCCCAGAAAGCCCCGCTCCGCGCCTTCGACACCGACCTCAACAACTGCCCGGACCTGTTTCCGATTGTCTCCATCCTCGCCGCCTTCTGCCACGGACGCAGTAATATTCAAGGATTCAAGAGGTTGGCCAGCAAGGAAAGCGACCGAGGCACTGCGATTCTGAATATGCTCACCCAGATGGGCGTGGAGGCTTACGCCAGCGGCGACACCCTCACCATCACCGGTGAATCCGTTGAGAGCCGCCTCCTGAACGGTCACCTTCTGAAGGGTGGTGAATATACATCCTCGCACGACCATCGCATGGCCATGGCCCTGACCATCGCCTCCTGGTGCACCGACTCCCCCATCCACATTGACGACACCATCTGCATCGCCAAATCCTTCCCCGCCTTCCTCGACACCTACCGCTGTCTGGAATGCTAAAAACATCCAAATCAAAGGCAATATTCTAATCCTTATCCGACCCGTGGCATCCAAGTAGTTGACAATGAGGATAATGATTACTTCACCTCCTGAATGAAACGGGCAGGAGGAGAGGTAGACTATTCATTGATTATGAGTCACTTGGCCGCCACGGACGCAAGCAGCTTTCACAGGTGTACCGTGACGATTACTTTCTGGTCAGACGGGCAGCCCAGCCGCCCCCGGGAGCCATATGGATTCTGACATTGCGGTCGGCTGGCACAGGGTAGGATTCTCGCTTGAAGTCCCGGGCGGCGCGGTCAGCGTTGACACCATCACGGAAGATTTCCATCGCCCATTCTCCTTCTCCAAGAAAGCCGAGATTGAGGGTCAAGTCTCTGGCATTCCAGTTGTTCAGCGAACCGACGTACCAGACATTCCCGCTGCGGCGGGCAAGGGTGATGAATTGTCCAATCTCTCCATTCACGGCCAAGCTCTCGTCCCAGACCGTAGGACATCCCGCGATAAACTTTGTACACTCGGGCTCGGCCATATAGTTGGACGGAGAGTCACACATCATGTTAAGCGGAGAGTCGAAGACGACATATTCAGCGAGCTGGTGGCAGCGGGTGCCTTGGCTCATTGGCTCCGATTCGACCGGATGGTAATTGCCTTTGGAGGCGTTTCTCATCGCTCCTTGGGTGTAGTCCACAGGACCGGCGGCCATCCTGATGAACGGCATCGTGACATCGTAGGTCACCTGATCGACCATCGCCTTTTTCCATTTCATCTGCTCCAGCCCGAACACGCCTTCGTAATTCACCACATTCGGATAGGTTCGGTTCAGTCCCACCGGCTTGTAGGTCCCGTGGAAGTCAACCATCAATCCGTACCTTGCGGTTGTCTCGGCGGCTTTCCTGTGAAAATCCACCACATCCTGGTCGTCCCTGTCCATAAAATCGACCTTGAAGCCTTTGATCCCAATCCGGGAAAAGTGGCGGCAGACAGCCTCCATATTCCTGCGGAACGGACTGAATCCGACCCAAAGGATAAGTCCGACATTCCTCTCGCGGGCATATTCAATAAGGAAAGGAAGGTTAATTTCCGGAACCACCTTCATCTGATCCTGTTGCCCTCTGTCCGGAGACCACCCCGCATCCATAAGGACATAAGGGACTCCATTGCAGGAGGCGAAGTCGATGTAGTACTTGTAGGTCTCCGTGTTGATCCCCGGGCGGAAATCCACACCGTAAAGGTTACGTCCGTGCCACCAGTCCCAAACCGCCATTCCGGGCTTTACCCAACTGAAATCCATCGAAGGGTCGGAAGGTGTGGCCAGTTTCCAGACAAGGTCATTGACTGCCATCTCAGAATCCTTTTTTGTCACCATTATGACGCGCCACGGAAAAGCCTCTCCGGCGGAAGCCTTGGCGATGAAATCCTTCCTGTCTATTACCTCTTCCTGAATGCCGCTGAGGCCAGCCGTCCTGACGGTCTCCGGATAGCAGGCGAAGCGTCCTGACAAGCAGGTCGAGCCTTTTTCATTATAAAGGTACATTCCAGGGTAATCCAGCAGGTCCGCCTCTGTTATCAAGACCTTGACCCCGTTGTCTGCGGCTACAGCAAGCGGCAGGAAAGCCATACGTCTCTTGTCCCACTCTGAGACGCAGTGCACATCATAGGTGCTTTCGAATGAGTTCCAGAATTGAGTGTCAAGTGTTTCCGTGTGCTGGGACACGTAAGGGACATAGGCTGTCCAGTCATTGGCGAAACGAAATTCAGCCTGCTCGTTCTGGACAAAGGCTTCGTCTGGACCATTGACAAAGCGATAGGCGATCCCTTCGTCATAGGCGCGGAAAACGAGCGAGAACTCTTTGAATATGAGAGTGATCTCATTGTAGTTATCCCGCACCTCGGCTCTTTTATATGCCACAGCCGGGAGAGTCTGGTCAACGCTGGCCTTCCGGACCTTGCAGACATTGTCGTTTTTCCCGAACACGGAGCCGTCAGTCATTGTCATCGAGATCTCCGACGAGTCGATTAGAAGAACATCGCCTCTGGAAACAGCATACGATATCGTCTGTCCGACCACAAGAGTGGCCGACAGGTTGCCGTCAGGAGAAACGACTTTGTAGTTTTTGTCTTTGGCGGCGGATGGCAGAACAGCCAGCAACGAAACAGCCGCCGCGATAAAAATGGATCTGAGAGTCATGACAACAAAAATACAAATTATCTCTGAAGTCAAAGAAAGTTATTCAGGCATTATGACACAACCTCTACCTTCCACACCTTTATTTTCCGCCTCGTCTTTTCTTTCTCGTCTTATCTGTCCGGTGAAGGCATCCCCCTCAACCCTTACCCCGAAAACAAATGGTGAGTCCATGTCCGTTGTCATTAATATTCAATGGCAAATATACGCACTATAATCTTTTTTAACAACCTTGTTTAAAACAACCTTGTTAAAAACCATCAAAAGGACGTGAAGTATTTATCGTCCGCACGACATCACTGACTTTATACTTCTCCCACAAATCACCGAAGCGAAGAACCGTGGCAGTCAACATATTGACATTCAGGCGAAAGAACAACTTCGTGGTGCTGAAAATAAGACCACTACATCGCCTTATTCACTCCTTATCAAAAGATTAGACACCACGAGTCATCACAAGGTCAGCGAGGACGATGGCGGTGACGGCTTCGACGATGACGGGATTGATTGACAATGCAAGGTCGGCGACGCAGATTACATTTCTCAGTTTGGTGCAAACATAGCATTGTAAAAATCTAAGTTTAGTGCAAAATATTCATTTGAAATTTGTTTGTTTGGTGCAAGCATATTATTTTTGTTTCTAAGAAACAATGATTTATGAAAAGGAAAATATATGATTCGCTTTTACGGTGGAAAAATGAAGAGAAAGGAAAGGTTGCTCTCCTAATAGAGGGTGCCAGACGGGTGGGAAAGAGTTTTATAGTGGAAGAGTTCGCCAATAATGAGTATAAGTCATATATTCTTGTGGATTTTGCACACATCAGCAAATCCATGAAGGAAGTCTTTGATGAGTATCTGAATGAAACAGACACTTTTCTTCTCTTCTTGCAAAATGTCGCTGGTGTTCAGTTGTATGAGAGAAAGTCGTTGATCATTTTCGATGAGGTTCAGAAATATCCTATGGCGCGTCAAGCCATCAAACACCTTGTCGCAGACGGACGATATGACTACATAGAAACTGGGTCTCTTGTAAGCATCAATGAGAACACGGAAGACATTCTGCTACCATCTGAAGAAAGACCTCTTCAAATGTTTCCAATGGATTTTGAGGAGTTTTTGTGGGCACTGGGAGACGAGATGACCATGCCGTTCATAAAGACGTGTTTCGAGAACCGGTGCCAGCTTGGACCAATGCACCGTAAAGCGATGACCTTATTTCGGCAATATCTCATCGTTGGTGGAATGCCACAAGCAGTAAAAGAGTTTGTGGAAACGGGAATATTCCGAAGAGTGGACATCGTGAAGCGGGATATTTTGGCATTATACCGTCGTAGCATTGACAAGCATGTCAAGGGTTACACAGAAAAAGTCAAAGCCGTGTGGGATCAGATTCCCGGGGAACTACAGAAACACGAAAAAAAGTTTCGCCTTGCAAGTTTAGGTGAAGGTGCAAGGTATAGAAGCTACGAGTCATCATTTCTGTGGCTGCAAGACGCACGTTTTGTGAATATCTGCTATGGTGTCACAGAACCTCAGGTTGGCATGAGGCTGAAAAGAGATGACCAGACTTTCAAATGCTACATGGGTGACACAGGACTCTTGATTTCCCACGCATTCGATGATAAAGCCATCCAAGGAGAAGAGTTGTATCAGAAACTTCTTCTTGGCAAGTTGGAAATCAACGAGGGAATGTTGATGGAAAATATTGTCGCTCAGATGCTTGTAGCAAATGGCCACTCTTTGTATTTCTACAGCAATTACTCAACGGTCGCAGAGGATAGGATGGAGGTCGATTTCCTTGTTGAAAAACCGACACTGAACAACGCACATAATATTAGCCCCTTGGAAGTGAAGTCCGGCAAATACTCCGCCTTTTCGTCACTGGCAAAATTCCGTGAAAAATTCAAAGGACAGCTTCATACTTCATACATAATCCATACTCAAGATTATAAGGAGGAAAACGGTTATGTGTTTATCCCAATGTATATGACTCCGCTTCTGTAAAAGTCCATTCATATTCTACGTTTAGTGGGCGGCAAATAATAAGTTGCCTAAGATTAAACTAGCCGAGTAGGAACCGTGGCAGTTAACACATTGGCATTCAAGCGAAAGCAATGGTGTTCCGGTGCCTGATTCGGGACAGAAACATCATTATTGACCACTCATTATCAATCTATTAGATGCCACGAGACATCGCAAGGTCGGCGAGAACGATGGCGGCCACGGCCTCGACGATGACGGGGGTGCGGAGGGCGAAGCAGACATCGTGGCGGCCGGGGACGTTGAGGGTGGTCTGCTCTCCGGTCTTGACGTTGAGGGTGGTCTGGGATCTGGCGATGCTGGAGGTCGGCTTGAAGGCGACGCGGAAAACTATAGATGAGCCGTTTGTGATGCCACCGTTGACTCCCCCGGAACTGTTCTTGGACGTGGTCACGGCACCATCCATAAGTTCAAGAGGATCATTGTGTTCCGAGCCTTTCATCCGGGCTGCTGCGAAACCGTCACCGAACTCTATTCCACGGACCCCGGGGATGGAGAACACAGCGTGTGAAATCAGCGACTCCACCGAATCGAAGAAAGGTTCCCCAAGACCGGCTTGGACACCGGTTACCCGGCATTCGACTATGCCACCAAGCGAGTCGCCTTCCTTGGCGGTTCTGTCCAGAAGGTTGTCCCACTTTGACTTGTCGGCCTCCCCGCCAATCTCTGCCAAATCAGCCTTACAACAAATCGCAGGACACATTTTTTTGGCGATAACCCCGGCGGCGACAAGCGACAATGTTATCCTGCCGGAGAAGTGCCCGCCTCCACGGGGATCGTTGAATCCGTTCCACTTGACAGACGCCACATAATCAGCGTGTCCTGGACGCGGAACCGCCTTCAATGCCTCGTAATCCGAAGAGCGGGTGTTGTTGTTTCTGAATATGACCGCGACCGGTGCTCCCGTCGTGTGCCCTTCAAACACTCCGCTGAGGATCTCCGGCTCGTCCGCCTCGACGCGCGGCGTGGTACCCTTCGCCCCGCTCTTGCGCCGGAGTATGTCCGGCATAAAGTCCTCAACACCAAGTTCAATCCCCGGCTTGACTCCATCCACAACCACTCCGATTGCCGCCCCGTGCGACTCCCCGAAGATCTCCACCTTGAAATTCCGTCCGAATGCGTTCATATATTCAAAAAATTAGACAACATAATTTTTATGGCACATTGGAATATTTGCATATTACCCTCTATTGATTCTCTCCACCAATTCGTCTGGTGTCAGCAGTTCCATTTTTGAGAAACCAAACCATTTTTTACCTAAATCTTTAAGGGAAGCTCCAATATGATACACCGCATCATCTATGCAAAGGAAACGGTCATGTGACAAGAGGAATGTCTCAACAGAAATCGGAGCGTATTGGGCGTTATGACGGTCAATGTCAAGTTGGAATTGGCGGCTTATCCGTTGCGTGTAAATGACAGAAGTCACTCCTTTTTTTCTTTTGTCAAGCAAAGTAAGCACAGTTTCGTCTACATAATTATCTATGAGTATTATGCGTCTACTCGCACACTTAATCAAGTCGGACACGAAAGTATAGGCATCGTAAATCTGACCATTGAAAAACACTCCCTGCTTCGGCTTTACATTACCTTCATCCAATCTGCGGAATACTTCATCCATACGCTTGTCTGTCTCTTGTTGATGCCGTTGCATTTCCAACTGATGATACTCCATTGTTGAGATACGATGGAATACCGATGCATTATTTGCCATAAAGTGGCGCATAGAGACAAAGGCTCGCATTATTTGTATATTCACCTCAATGGCTGTTTGCGAACGAAGGACAGTACTGAGCATAGCCACACCTTGTTCTGTGAAAGCGTACGGTTTCTTTCTTGCCCCCATTGTTATTGAATTGGATATCACAGTCTGTGATTTCCAATTATCGAACTCTTCCTGGGATAGCTGGAACATGAAGTCAGAAGGAAATCTGCTTATATTACGCTTAACGGCCTGATTTAACACTCTTGTCTCTACACCATATAGCATAGCCAAGTTTTTGTCGAGCATAACTTGCTGCCCTCTGATAATCTCTATCAAAGGTTCTATTCTATTAACTTCCTCATGGTTATCACGGTTTGTGATTTCCATTTTTGGATTGTTGTCCTTCTCAATATGCTTGCTCGCGCCTTGATTACCTACATTCTTTGCCATTAATTTACAAAAATCAATAAGTCCGTCTTTGCAAAAATACACTTTTCTTGTGGAATAAAATATGCTATCTTTGTAGTAAATCCTCAAAAGAGCCGTTTTGTGTTCTTACACGGTGAATTATGAGGATTAAACTACTTATTGGAATGGACATTAAGGAAGAAGATAAGATAATTCAAGAGGTCACCAGGCAGGAGTACAAGGAGGGCTTCGTCACGGAGGTCGGGCAGGACTTCATACCCAAGGGACTGAACGAGGACATCATACGCACCATCTCGCGTCTCAAGGAAGAGCCGGAATGGATGCTGGAGTTCAGGCTGGACGCTTTCAGAAAGTGGCAGGGGATGGAGATGCCCGAGTGGGGACATCTGGATATGCCTAAAATTGATTTTCAAGACATTATCTACTACGCTGCCCCGAAGAAGAACTCGGAGCGCCCGAAAGAGATCGACCCGAAACTGGAGGAGACATTCGAGAAACTGGGCATCCCGGTGAGGGAACGCGAGGCGCTGGCCGGAGTCGTGGCAGTCGACGCGGTCTTCGATTCCGTCTCTGTGGCGACAACCTTCAGGGCTTCGCTGGCGGAAAAGGGAATCATATTCTGCAGTTTCTCGGAAGCCGTCAAGGAGCATCCGGATCTGGTCAGGAAATATCTCGCCTCGGTGGTACCTGTCGGGGACAATTTCTTCGCCGCGCTCAACTCGGCGGTCTTCAGCGACGGCAGTTTCTGCTATATTCCCAAAGGAGTCAAATGCCCGATGGAGCTTTCCAGCTACTTCAGGATCAACGCGAAAGGCACGGGGCAGTTCGAGAGGACACTCATCGTGGCTGACGAGGGATCGCAGCTGAGTTACATGGAGGGCTGCACGGCACCGATGCGAGACGAGAACCAGCTGCACGCGGCGGTGGTGGAGATTGTGGTGGAGAAGGACGCTGACGTGAAATATTCAACGGTGCAGAACTGGTACCCAGGAGACGCTCAGGGGCGCGGAGGAATCCTTAACCTCGTGACCAAGAGGGGAATATGCAAGGGCAGTGGCTCGCATCTCAGCTGGACGCAGGTCGAGACAGGTTCGGCAATCACCTGGAAGTACCCTTCCACGATCCTCAAGGGCGACTACTCCTCCTCGGAGTTCTACTCGGTCGCCGTGACGAACAACTACCAGCAGGCGGACACCGGCACAAAGATGATCCATATCGGGCGCGGCACTAAGAGCCGGATCGTAAGTAAAGGAATATCAGCGGGTCACAGCCAGAACAGTTACCGTGGTCTGGTCCGGATGAACGCTGGGGCCACCGGGGCGCGCAACTATTCGCAGTGCGACAGCCTTCTGATCGGCTCTCAGTGCGGGGCGCACACGTTTCCGGACATCCAGAGCGCGAATCCTACGGCCATCGTGGAGCACGAGGCCACAACCTCGAAGATCAGCGACGAGCAGCTGTTCTACTGCAACCAAAGAGGCCTTGGTCCTGAAGATGCTGTCGGCCTGATTGTCAACGGCTACGCCCACGAGGTGCTTTCCCGCCTCCCGATGGAGTTCGCTGTCGAAGCCACCAAGCTGCTTCAGGTCTCCCTCGAAGGCTCGGTGGGTTAATGAATATATTCATGAGTATTTATGAAGTTCTTTGATATAGAAAACATTGCGTTCACGTTAGGCGGGACGGGAGTGAGCTTTCTGGAACTGATCGGAGTCATCGCGGGGCTTACCTGCGTGGTGCTGGCCGGGCGCAACAGCAAGTACAACTTCTGGGTCGGCTACCTGTACAACATCCTGCTGTTCGCGCTGTTCTGGCAGAGGCACCTGTACTCAGCGATGCTTCTCCAGCCGGTTGCGTTCGGAATCAACGCTTTCGGGCACTGGAGATGGACACATCCACGGCCAGAGGAACAGAGTTCAAAAGACACTTCGGCTCTGAAAGTCACACGGCTTTCGATGCGGGACTGGTGCATGGCGCTCACGGTCGTGGTTCTGGCGGGAGCCGTCTGGGGATTCGTCCTCAGCAAGTTGGGGACCAGCTGGTTCACGGACATATTCACGCCCGATCCGACTCCGTGGCTGGATTCGTTCGGATTGATGCTGACGCTTCTCGCGCAGTTCCTTTCCGCCCAAAAGAAGTGGGACTGCTGGATCGTGTGGCTGGTGGTGAACATCACGAACATCACCCTCTACATCAGCGCCGGCCTCGTCTTCATGCCGATCGTCAGCGCCCTGTACCTGCTCAACGGCATCTGGTCACTCTGGACCTGGTACCGGCTGTACAAGGAGGAGAGGTAGGCGCAACATTCGGTCCCTGAGCCTGCGGTCCCTGAGCTTGTCGAAGGGCCGAAGGGCCGAAGTGACCAGGCTGAACGACCATAGAGACAAGTCGCTTCGACAAGCTCAGCGACCGGACAAGGCCTGCGACATGGAAGAGATAGTCGCGGATTACAACTAGCTAAAGATGAATAACTTACGCATTCCTCTTTAGCGGATTCCAACCAAAGGGGACAACGCAAAAGATTGATAACGAGGAGCATAGCCTCCACGCAAAACATAATGAATATGACAGACATATTACTGAAAATAACCGATCTGCACGCCAGCGTCGGAGACAAGGAGATCCTCAAGGGCATCAACCTTGAAATCCGCCGGGGTGAGATTCACGCTGTGATGGGACCGAACGGGGCCGGGAAAAGCACCCTGTCCTCAGTCCTGACCGGCAAACCGAACTACGAGGTCACCGCCGGCTCGATTGAGTTCGACGGCAAGGACCTTCTGGCCATGAAGCCGGAGGAAAGGGCCTGGGCAGGACTCTTCATGTCCTTCCAGTACCCGATTGAGATCCCGGGCGTGTCCATCACCAACTTCATGAAGACAGCCATCAACTCAAAACTGAAGGCGCAGGGGAAGGAACCGATGAAAGCCGGTGATTTTCTGAAGCTTATGAAGCAGAAGATGGCTTTCGTGCAGATGAAGCCAGAGTTCGCCAAGCGTGAGGTCAACGTCGGTTTCTCCGGCGGAGAGAAAAAGAGGAACGAGATCTTCCAGATGGCGATGCTCGACCCGACCCTCGCGATTCTTGACGAGACGGACAGCGGACTGGACGTGGACGCGCTCAAGATAGTGGCCGACGGAGTGAACGCGCTGCACACTCCGGAAAAGTCGGCGATCGTCATCACCCACTACCAGAAGCTTCTTGAATATGTCAGGCCGGATGTCGTGCATGTCCTGAAGGACGGCCGCATCGTGGCCACCGGCGGTTACGAACTGATAGACAAGATTGAAAAGGATGGCTTTGAACAGTTCTAAAAACATAGACCACGGCAATTATATTCCTTCGCCCATTGTGCCGGGAATGAAGATCGCTGACGGAGAGCATATTCGTAAAGTCTTTGTGCTCGGCTCCGCAGATGTTGCCACCGGAGCTAATCCAGATTGCATTGGGGCGGTGGTTGGTTCGACAGGCTCACCAACCGTCAAAACGTTCACTGAGACGGCCACGGAATCTATCACCGAGCCAACCTCTGATTTGGTCACTGAGCCTGTCGAAGTGACCGGCCTGTCCAGAATTCCGGCCAACATCGAGGTGGGGGCGGACGCGACGCTGGATCTGACGGTGATAGTGCTGCCGGGAGTATCAGCACGGATTCCGCTGACAATCGACCTGACCGGAGCGCATTCCGAAGTCCGGCTTTCGGGAATATACCTGTGTTCCGGTCACGATGACGTGACGTTCGACATCACGATGCATCACCGCACCGGAGACTGCCGTTCCTGGCAGACATTCAACGGGTTGGCTACCGGAGAAGCCCGCTGTGGATTCTTCGGCAAGATTGTGATCGCTCCTGACGCCCAAAGAACCGAGGCGTTTCAAGAGAACCATAACATTCTGCTTTCGGATTCTGCCAGAGTCAACACTAAGCCCCGGCTGGAGATTTACGCCGATGACGTGAAGTGCTCGCACGGCGCCACCGTCGGGAAACTAAACGAAGACGAGCAGTTCTACATGCGTTCCAGAGGCATCCCGGAGGAAGAAGCCAAAGTCCTTCAGATGATCTCGTTCGTGGCTCCTGTCCTTGAGACCATCCCGGAAGAGGCCACAGAGGGAGACCTCAGCCGCTCCTCCGTCGCCGAACTCATCGAGAGTGCCATCCGCAGTTTCGCCTGAAAGTGATGTCTCCTCTCCTATAAGGTTTAATTTCAAACAAGGGGCTGACTAAAAAATATTAGTCAAGCCCCTTTTTTCTTGTTTTTCGGCGAGTTCAACCTCGACCTCGTTTCCGAATATTCAATTCTCTGAGAACTATTTATTTAGTCTTCCTCATAAAGGAACACGTTGCCTAGTCACATTGTGAAACAAGCTGCCTCAAAATCATGCCGATTTTCTGGAAAGGAACACTCCTGAGAGCGAAAGAACCAGAAGAATGAACAGTGTCAGAGAGGATGCTCTAGAGGCTTTCTCGCTGGCTGTGTACACCTTTGGCTCGAAGCGCATGACGATGTCGTGCTCTCCGGATGGAAGATTGGCGGCACGGAAAATCCAGTCGGCACGGAACAGATCCAAAGGAGCGCCGTCAACCGTGGCGGTCCATCCGTCCGGATAATAGATCTCACTGAATATGGCTGTGCGGGCCACCGACGCGCTGTAATGATATCTGAGCTCGTTCGGTGCGTAGGAAGTCATCCGGATGAAGTCTGTGGACAAGCCATCGACAGACATCACAGCAGAACCATCCGTGATTTCCTCAACAGACCCCTCAGCGGATTCCTTGACAGAACCGCTTGCAGCGCCTTCCGAAGTCACCTTGGCGAAACCGGCTCTGGCCTCTGCAAAATCGTCTCCGATCACGGCCGTGTGCCTTAGATCAACAGAATCAATCAGAGCGATTTCCTCGTCCGGGGTTCCGGCAGGAATGAACGAATCCACGAACCACGCCTGGCCGAAAGCCTCCGGATTCTCAACAGGCGGCATGTCCGCGCCAAGGATGAAGTACTTGGTGTTCAGTGCTGAAAGCACCTGAATATTCCTGATTCCACTTTGGAATTCCTCGATGGTCTTTGCACTGCGGGTGTTCGCCGCCACGCTCTGCAACTCCTTGACAATGTGACGGTCGATCAAATCCTGATAGCGTTGCAGCTTCGCCGGACTGTACCCACCGATGCACTTGTGCCAATAAGGATTGAACGAATCATTGAATATGTCGGCGCTCAGATCGACAACCCTGTAGGACGGAGACTTGTCCTCAAGAATCAGATTGTCCACCTGCCTGGCGGAGAACTGATTATTGAATTGGCGAGGGGTCGTGAAGCTGTCCGAGTTGAGGTAACGCTTGCCGACCGCGAACATATTCACAAATACGAGGAGGCATATTCCCACCATCGCTTCCATCCTGCGGGCGCCTCCGATGTGAGGGTCGCTTTCGTAGGATTTCGGAGCGTTCTTAGGGACGCTGTAGGCCCAGAGAATCAGGCCGAACGTAATGACAATCAAGACCATCGACCAAAGAGCGTCCACAGATAGGATATGCTTTCTGTCAGCCTTCAAAGCATCCACGATTATGTCCTGCATCTGTGCGTCTCCCCTTCCGGAGAAGGAGCCCGCCACGCTTGGAATCAGTGCGCAGAGGAGACAGAATCCCGCCGTCAGCGCAAGCGCGATCCATCCGGCCTTCAGGAATTCTTTCTTTGAATATTCACGCTTGAGGATTCTGTCGAGGGTGATGAATCCGAGCATCGGCAAGGTGAACTGCAGCACTATCAAGGCCATGGAGACGGTCCTGAACTTGCTGTACATCGGAGCGTAGTCGAAGAACAGCTTAGTGAACCACATCATGTGGCTGCCCAGGCCGAGGAAGACCGCCACAAGCGTCGCGGCCAGAAGCCACCATTTTTCCTTGCCTTTATATAGGAACAGACCGAGAATGAACAGGAAGACCGTGATGGCTCCCATATACATCGGTCCGGCGGTGAACGGCTGAGGTCCCCAGTAAAGAGGCAGGGACTTGGCGATTTCGTTGGCGTTGCCCTGTCCGGCCTGCCTGAAAAGTTTCACGACTTCCGACTTGTCCGGGTTTACCGAGCCAGCTGACGATCCGCCGTTGAAATTCGGAATCATCAGGTTCGGGAGTTCCTCCCAGCCGTAAGACCAAGCAGTGGCGTAGTCCAGCTGGAGGCCTGTGCTGTTGATCTCCCCGCCCTCAGGATGAGAGAGTTCCGAGCCACCGCGCATGGTGTGTTTGGTATATTCATAAAGCGGGGCGAGCTTGATGGTGTTGGTGCCGATTCCGGCGAGGCCTGCGACCAGAAGCAATGCGCTGGCAGCGAAGAAGCGGCCGAAAGCGTTTTTACGAGCTGGCGAGCCTGCGGTTTCAGCATCTTTGCCAGCTGCCGTTTCGACAGGCTCAACGACCGACCGGTCACTGAGTTTGCCGATGTGATACGGTTTGTCGAAACAGATTCTAAGGAACACATACAGCGCATAGATTACTATCATGATGGCCAGATAGTAGGTGATCTGCTGGTGGTTGGCCTTGATCTGGAAACTCAGGGTGAAGCCGAACAGGACGGAGCCCAGCAAGGTTTTCGGAAGCCAGGATTTCCAGCCTTTGGCCGGTCCCTGAGCCCGCCGAAGGGTCGAACTCAGCCAAGGCCGGAGGGCGGAACGGTAAGTGAATATCACCGCGGCCAGTACCCAAGGCAGGAACGCTATCGCCTGCATCTTGGTGTTGTGCCCCACCTGAATGATCTGGAAATTGTACGAGCAATACGTGATGGCGACCGCGCCTCCGATGGCCAAGACAGTGTCCACACCAAGCGAAAGCATCAACAGGAAAGCCCCAAGCAAGGAAATGAACAACCAGTTGGCAGGTCTCTTACCCTTCATGAAAAGGTTGTACAACGGCTGAGTCCAGTCTCCGTCACTTGAAGGAGCGAACGAGGTCGTCGGCATTCCTCCGAACATGGAGTCCGTCCAGTAAGTAGGATCGTCCGGATGTGCCTTGTTCCAAGTAACGGCCTCCTGCGACATGCTCCTGTAGCCGGTGATGTCGCTCTGGTTGACCACCTTGCCTGTCAGGACCTCCGGCACAAAACCATAGGCCAGCGCCAGAAACAGCATCACTATCCCGGCATATATTCCAATCTTCTTCATCAAAGTCTTGTTCATTTTCTATGAATATTATTTTTCAGTTATCTGATTCAGCAGCTCAGCCAACTTCGCCGTCAGGTTGCGGCGCGTGAACCGCGAGATGTCCGAAGTGTTGTCATGAAGTTCATCATTCTTGAACTCTTCCCAACAGAAATCAATCCATGTCCGGATCTTCTTTTCGTCATCCCAGTCGTAAACCACTCCGGAAGCCGTCTCGCTGACAACCCGGGCCATCGCCCCGTCGGTCTGGCCTATTCCCAGAATCGGGCGACGCGAGGCGAGATATTCAAAAAGTTTCCCAGGCAGCACGGCGCGATATTCAGGTTCCTTTCTTAGCGGAAGAATCAGAATTGTGGCGTTAAGCTGCTCTCTGACAGCCGTTTCGTGATCCTGGTAACCGAAGTCTTTGAGGTTGCCCCCAAGTCCGGACGCCTCGATGGAATCTGTGATCTCCCTGTCCGTCTTACCCACCAGTCTGATTCTCAGGGAGCGCCTGAACTCCTCATCCTCCTCACACTTCTGAGCAAGGACCCTCCAGAGGGTTTCAGGATTGCCGTCCGAAGCGAACAGACCTGTGTGGGTGATGTTGAAATTCTCGTCAAGGTCAACGTCTTTCTTGAAGTCCTCCTCGTCGTAACCGTTCGTGATCAACTCGACAGGCGTCTTTGTCATCGCCTTGAACTCGTCCTGAACCAGAGGAGAGACAGCCACGACCCTCGTGGCTCCGTCCAGAACAGCCTGCTCCAACCTGTGATGCTTTTTCTCCGCGAAGGCAGTCAAGCCGAGATGCTTGAAATAGAACATCCTGGTCCACGGATCACGAAAATCAGCGACCCAAGGGAGCCCGGTGGCCTTTGAGAGTCGCAGACCAATCAGGTGCATCGACTGAGGCGGCCCCGTCGTCACAATCGCGTCAACCGGATGCTCCTCAAGGTATTTCTTCAGGAAGCGTACCGACGGCCGGACCCACATCACCCTCGGGTCAGGAATGAAGAAGTTGCCCCGGATGAACAAGGAAATCTTCTGCTTCCAGGATTTCTTCTGTCCGTTGATCGGATTGACCTCGTCCTTCCCGGCGTTTGCCGCTGTCAAAGTCTTCAGGTCGGTGGTGCTCCCCTGCCCCATCAGCTTACGGTAAATTCCGTATGGCTCGAATATGTGATTCTTGACAATCTCGGCCTCCGGCGGAATCTCATCAGCCAAAGTCTTGTCGATTGTCGTAAGTTCCGGATTCTCTGGAGTGTAGATGACTGGCTGCCAGCCGTTCGCCGGAAGATATTTCGCGAATTTCACCCATCGTTGCACCCCTGATCCGCCGGAAGGCGGCCAGTAATATGTCACTATCAGCACCCTTTTCATGTCGCTCATGATTTTGAGTTTGATATGCACTGAGTCAGGCATACTATTACGTTAATTTACAAAGATAGTCGATTTTTGTTATATTTGTCAGTATTAGACATCAAGGCCATGCGCAGAATCGAGATAAAAAGTTCGGAGGACGAGCGGTTCGAGAAGTTCAGGAGATTGTACGGAAGCAGTTTCCCGATCTTCGAGCAAAGGACTTCGGGCCAGCAGGAATATGCCTTCAGGTGCAGCCAGTACCATCTTTGCGAATATCTGGACGGGGACATTTTCGTAGGATTCATCTCTTACTGGGAGTTTGACCGGCAGATCTACATCGAGCATCTTGCCGTTGACACAACGCTGAGAGGAAAGGGTTACGGCTCACGGATGCTGGACTCGTTCGTCGCCTCGACACCGAAAACCGTCATTCTGGAGATAGACCCGATCGTGGACGACATCTCAAGGGTCAGGCTAAGATTCCACGAAAGCTGCGGATTCCGGCGAAACGGATTCCGGCACAGACATCCAGCCTACCATGAAGGCTATCAGCCTCACCCGCTTGTCGTTCTGTCTTCCAGACGGCAGATACCCCCGGATGAGTACGAGGAGTTTTCCCGCAACCTGAAAGAAATCGTCATGAATGAACCCTTCCCCGGGTGCGGAACAGCCATATTTGCACCCCAAAGGCCATAAGAAATCCATTCCGGGGGCAAGATAGGGCATTTCGCACCCGGACTCCAAAATATTCATAGATTATGAGAGCAATAAAGTACAAGACAAGCATTTCGCTTCTGATCATACTGGCTTCAATTCTGCTGGTGCTTCTGTGCCTGCTGATCGTGCACACGTTCCGGACGGGAGAAGAGGCGACAGTGGGAATCTTCTCGCTGGCCGCTACCCTGATCGGCACCATATTCATAGCCATCGAGCTGAAGAACGGGTCGGAGGTCACCTGCAGCGAGATGCTGATCAATCTGAACAACTATTTCCATGACAGCGACCGCCTTATGAAAGTCTATGAGGTGCTGGAGAACGGAGAGCTCGAAGGAGATTACAGCTACGAACGCTGGAAAGATGTCTCCAGCGTGGAGGTCGCACAGTACTGCACATTCTTCGAGAACCTCTACCTTCTTTACCGCCACCACATCGCCAGCATCGATGACCTGGATGACCTGTTCGGCTACCGTTTCTTCCTGTTCATGAACAACCCGTACATCCAGGAGAACTACATCCTGCCGACATCCTCCTCCTATGTGCAGGTCTTCGAGTTGTACAAGATCTGGATCCGTCATCGCGAAAAGGAGAACAGCGGGGCGAATGGCTGGCAGAGGCACGTCCCGAGCCACCAGTTCATGTTCCCGGAGAAGTACCTCCGGGACAAGCTCTATCTGTTTGACTACGGGACTTCTGAGTATAACAAAGTAATCTCCACCCTCCCGGACGGCTTCTCTATGAAAAGGCTTGGATTCGACAGCCTTAGCGCGGTGGAGAACCTCCAGCGGAAAGTGGTTGCCGGCATGGAGAACAAGAATCTCTTCTACCCTCTCAGCCGAGAGGAACTGATTGAGTCTATGCAGCTTGACTATGTGTTGGGAATATTCTCGCCCGAAGGCGGGATGGCGGCTTTCAGCGTCATCGTCAGCAACCGTGACGGCGAGCGCAGCCTTGCCTCGGATCTTCACCTCAACCCTTCCGAGGTGTTCACTTTCGACGCCGTGGCTGTGGACAATGCATATCGTGGCAGAGGCTTCCAGCGCACTTTCATCGGTTGGTCAATCGGACTGGCCAAAAGCACGGGAGTCAAACACATAGTCGCCACGGTTGATCCGCAGAACGTCCCTAGCGAGCGCAACTTCCTCGCCCAAGGTTTCCATGTCGCCGAGACCAAGACCAAGTACACCGGCCTCACCCGTGACATACTCCGGTTGGATGTATAGCAGCCGTAGATAGCAAACGGAAATCTCTTTCTGCATATTCATAGGTTTTTTGTAAATTTGTAATCTTGCCTCTTCGGTGGAGGAGGCATCTGAGTTTATATTGTTAGGCAAACATAAAACATTGATATGGCGAAAGGTAAGGCACCGGAGGACACTCCGCTGATCAAACAGTTTTTCTCTGTGAAGGCACAGCATCCGGAAGCGGTGCTGCTTTACAGGGTCGGAGACTTCTACGAATCCTACTCCGATGACGCGGTGCTGGTCAGCAAGGTTCTGGGCATCGTCCAGACCAAGAAATCCAACGGGGACAAGGGCTACATCGAGATGGCCGGATTCCCGCACCACGCCATCGACGTCTACCTTCCGAAACTCGTCCGGGCAGGCTACAAGGTGGCCGTCTGCGACCAACTGGAAGACCCGAAATTCGCCAAGAAACTGGTCAAGCGCGGAGTCACAGAACTGGTCACCCCGGGCGTGGCGTTCAACGACCAGCTTCTGAACCAGAAGGAGAACAACTTCCTGGCCGGTCTGACGTTTGACAAAGACCAATGCGGAGCGGCTTTCCTGGACGTTTCCACCGGAGCGTTTCAGGTCGCCCAGGGTTCGCTGGACTACATCGGAACCCTGATCGCCTCACTGAACCCTAAGGAGATTGTGGTCCAGAGGGGCTACGAGAAAGGTGTCAAGGAAAAGTACGGGGACAATCTCTACATCACCACGATCGAGGAGTGGGCGTTCGTCTACGACGCCGCGGTAGAAAGGCTCAAGAAGCAGTTCGGAGTCGAGTCACTCAAAGGATTCGCTGTGGACGGATTTCCTCTGGGAATATGCTCGGCCGGCGCGCTGATGGTCTATCTTGAGCAGACCCAGCACACGGGGCTTAAGAACATCTGCTCGATCTCCAGGATCGATGAGGACAAGTTCGTGTGGATGGACAAGTTCACGATGAGGAACTTGGAGATATTCAATTCATCCGCAGGCGGAGAAGGAGTCTCCTTGGTCAGCGTCATCGACAAGTGTTCCTCCCCGATGGGAGCGAGGCTTCTTCGCGGGTGGCTGGCGATGCCGATAATGGACATCAAGGAGCTGAACAACCGCTACGATGTCCTACAGCACTTCCTTGAGGCCGGCGACGACCTTGACAAGGTCCAAGAACACATCGGCGACATAGGAGACCTTGAGAGGATCATCTCAAGGGCGGCCACAGGCAGGATAGCACCACGCGAGGTGATGCAACTGGGGCGTGGACTGGCTCAGATGGAACCGATAGCCGCACTCTGCAAAGATCACGGAATCAAGGCGTTGGACTCGCTCATCGGCAAGATGAGAAACTGCTCTAAACTGCTTGACAGGATCACCGCGACAATGACCGCCGAGCCGGCCGCCGCTGTGGGCAAAGGCGAGGTCATCGCATCCGGAGTCGACGCGGAGCTTGACGAATTGAGGAGCATCTCCTCGGGCGGCAAGGACTACCTTCTGAAACTACAGCAGTCAGAAGCCGAAAGAACGGGAATATCCTCGCTCAAAATCAGTTACAACAATGTCTTCGGCTACTACATCGAGGTCCGTAACACTTTCAAGGATCTCGTTCCGCCGGAGTGGATCCGCAAGCAGACGCTTGTCAACGCCGAGCGCTACATCACCCAGGAGCTCAAGGAATATGAAGAGAAGATCCTCAGCGCCGAAGACCGTATCTACGCCCTTGAGACAAAGATTTACGGGGATCTGGTGGCCGAGATCCAGAGGAACATCCCGGCTATCCAGACCAACTGCCGGATCATCGCCCGCCTTGACGTGCTGGCCGGATTCGCCCAACTTGCCAAGGACAACCACTACAACCGGCCGGAGATGACAAAGGATCTGACCCTTGACATCAAGGCCGGCCGCCACCCTGTCATCGAGACGCTGATGCCGGCAGGTGAGGAATATGTTCCCAACGACATATTCCTTGACAACAAGAAGCAGCAGATCATCATCCTCACCGGTCCGAACATGGCAGGTAAGTCCGCCTTGCTGAGGCAGACAGCCTTGATTGTCCTATTGGCGCAGATCGGATCGTTCGTGCCGGCGGACAGCGCCAGGATAGGGTATTTCGACAAGATATTCACAAGAGTCGGCGCGACCGACAACATCTCCCGTGGCGAGTCCACCTTCATGGTCGAGATGCTGGAGACCTCGATGATCCTGCACAATCTCTCGGAGCGTTCCCTGGTGCTTCTGGACGAGATCGGCCGAGGCACCTCAACCTACGACGGAATGTCGATAGCACGTGCGATAGTCGAATACATTCATGAATATGGCCACGGGGCAAAGACGCTCTTCGCCACCCACTATCACGAGCTTAACGACCTTGAGGAGATATATTTAAGAGTCAGGAATTTCCACATCGCCGTGAAGGAGGTCGGCTCGCAGGTGATCTTCCTGCGCAAACTCAAGGAGGGCGGAACCGCACACAGCTTCGGCATCCACGTCGCGAGGATGGCCGGGATGCCGAAAGAGGTGATCCAAAGTGCCGAAAACACTCTCAAAGCTCTGGAAATGAACGATTCTCAGCACCTTGTAAGCGCAAAGAAGGGCGAGATCAAGAAGCCGGTGCAGACAAAGGCCGGCACCCTTGAGAGCGACGGCAGCCTTCAGTTGTCGTTCTTCCAGCTGGACGACCCGACGCTCGAATCCCTGCGCGACAAACTCTCCGGAGTGGACCTGAACAACATCACTCCGCTTCAGGCCTTTGACCTTCTCCGCTCAATGAAAGACGAACTCGGAATATAAAAGGTATAGTTCATTGGAAACGATCCCTTGAGCGACATTTTCGGTCGAAATCGTTGCCCGAGATGGCTAATTGGAGCCCTGCAGCCACGAAAAAGCACAAAAATGTCACCAGAAAGTGCATTAATCTCAATTTGCCATTGGATTTTCCCAAACTATTTATAACTTCGGCAACGAATTTAACAAAAATAGACAATGAAAAGTAATCTGTTCGCACAGGCCGCCATCGCGGCCGTAGTCTTCGTTGTTGCGGGATGCGACAAGGAAGCAGAGAAAATCCAACTCCAAACACCGGTTCCAGAGGCCGCCGTGGTAGCGACATCCGCAGAGAGCACCGTCTCTTGGGCTGCGGTCGAGAACGCCGCGGGCTACTCATGGAAGTTGTACGAGACAGCCGAGCCGACAGTTGTGGTTGCGGAAGATGCAGCTTTCACCGGTGAATCAAAGACATTCACAGACCTCAAGGAAGACACAGAGTATGAGTTCACAATCACGGCTGTGGCCGCTCCTGAGACCAACTATCTGAACTCTGAAGAGGCCAAGGTCACATTCAAGACCGGTATCGTTCCGCGCGCCGAGGCGCCTACCTTCAGGACCAGCGCAAAAACAGATGTGGGAGTGAGCGTTACATGGAGCGTGATTGACGGTGCGACCTACAAGTACAGAATCGTAGCCAAGGACGATCCTTCCAAGAACCTCAACAGCGACGCCGACAAGGCTTTCGTGGATCCGTTTGTGACTCTCGCCGGTCTGACCGCCGCCACGTCCTACATCATTTACGTTCAAACAATTCCTTCAGCCGAATCTGGTCTCGTTGAGTCCAATGAGTCTGCGTTTGAGTTCACGACTGAGGTTGCCGCCACCGATCCTTGGGTCGCTGTGGCTTTCGAGTACAGAGTCTTCGCCGAGAAGAACACCTTGATCACCCACAATGTGCCTAACAGCAAGGCCGCCAATTATTACACAACGACAGAGAACCAAAATGTGATCGGGAACGGTCTCGCCAAAGAAAGCACCTACGCCAACTACGTTGTCTGGGACTACGAAGACCACGTTCCTGGCGTTTATGCCAACACATCCATTCACAAGTTCAATGACAACGGACAGGGTTGGAAGGCTGGCGATAACCTTTTCTACGCCGCTGTAGGTGAGACGAAGAACGGTGATGTCGCTCTGAACTGGTTCTGGCTTGAAATGCCTGAGAACCCTGGAGATGACGTGAAGATTCTTGATTCACCGAAGAAGTAACAGGTATTGAGAAGAGCCTCTTCGACAGGCTCAGTGACCACGCTTTCAAGCAACAAGTAAGGCTGGTCACCTCTCTAATTGAGGAAAATAAAGGCTGGCCGTCATCACGGTCAGCCTTTATTGTATTCAGAAGCAATTCAAGCCTTGACGGCCTTGCGGGACTCGATGCCGTGGACGATGTTGATCAGGACGCTGCCCAGGATGCCGGCGCAGAGGGAACCCATCAGCACGGCCACCTTGCCCATGTCACGAAGACGGGCAGTGATCTCAGGAGCCTGGTCAC
>ERZ808277.69-NODE-69-length-61093-cov-34.835938_pt1 | contig 61093 bp, 67 predicted proteins | sample MGYA00521240_ERZ808277 | MGnify/ENA primary metagenome ERZ808277 (study PRJEB31516, sample SAMN03275599) | gut metagenome | biome: mammalia-associated habitat; material: feces | host: Papio cynocephalus | place: Kenya | collected 2012-07-17 ... | reverse complement strand
GGCACAGAGCAGAGAAGCAGCAGATACTACTTTGCAGCAGAACATTGATACTGAGAAAGCACGTGCTGAGGCTGCTGAGGACAAGAATGCTGCAGACATTGTCAAGGAGACAAGCCGTGCGACAGAAGCTGAACAGGCTCTCTCTGACCGCATAACTGATATTCACCCTGACGGAAACTAAGGAGCATGCTATGACTAAGCAGGAGCAGAATGACATAATAAAACGGGTGTGGGAAGAGCACCTGCAAAGAAAGGATGACATCCCGGAATCACTCGCTGACAATTACTCAATCTGGCTCCGTAGCATAATCAAGCAAGCTGCTGGACAGCTTACAGTAGGTAACACTTCTGAGGCTGTACAGCAGGACGGACAGGGCCAGGAACAAGAGCAACCACAAGAACAGGCTGAGCAGCAGCCAGCATAAGGAGCACTAGATGTACAAGCTTTTAGATAATGTGAATTTTTATTCCGCTGAGGAAGTGGAAGAGCGCTTCAGCAATGAGAGTGCAGTCGCTGAAAAAGAGCGCGCACTTGCAGCTGAGAAAGTACTCCAGGAAAACATAGATAAAGAAGCGCAGGAACGTGATGCAGCAGATACTGCTCTCAGTGATGAGATTGCACTTGAGCCTCCGCTCCGTGAGGCAGCTGACGAGAAGCTGCAGCAGAACATTGACAAAGAACAGGCGCGTGCTGAAGAGGCAGAAAGCAACCTCAGCGGACGCATTGACTCTTACAGCACTGCTGTTGCTGATGAGCAGAAGCGTGCAGAAGAAGTAGAAGCAAAGCTTAAGGAAGAGATTGACAAGGAGCCTCCGCTCCGTGAGGCAGGTGATGCTGCTCTTCAGAATAACATTGAAGGTGAAGAGGCACGTGCCACAGCTGCAGAGGAAAAGCTCACTGCTGACCTTGCAGCAGAAGTGAAGCGTGCTACTGACGCTGAGCAGCTTGTTCAGGCGAACCTTGACAAGGAAGTGCTCCGTGCACAGGAGACTGAGCATGACATCAGTAATGCTGTGCTCAGTGAGAGTGAGCGTGCTGAAAGTAAAGAAAATGAAATAAATGCTGCTCTTACAGAAGAGAGCACACGCGCAAAGGACGCTGAGGCACTACTCCAGCAGAACATTGATAAAGAAGCCCAGGCACGCGGGGACGCTGACACTGCTGAAGAAGAGCGCGCCACAGCTGCTGAAGACAAGCTTACTTCTGACCTTGAGGCAGAAGTAGCACGCGCAACAGGAGCAGAGGACACTGAGAAGGCACGCGCTGAGGCAGCAGAAGCCCAGCTTGAGGAGCTGCTCGGAAAAGAAACAATACGCGCAACTGATGCTGAGATGCTGCTCCAGCAGAACATTGACAAAGAGCAGGCACGCGCAATAGCAGAAGAAGACGAGATAAAGGCTGCCCTCTCAACAGAGACTGGCCGCGCATCGGCTGCTGAAGAGGCAAATGCAGATGCTATACAGGCTGAGACTACACGTGCCTCGCAGGAAGAGGGCAAGATAAGCAATGCCATCTTGAAAGAGACTACACGTGCCACAAAGGCTGAGTCAAATATCACACGACATGTGTTCCTTGTATATGACACACAGGATGAGCTCCCTTCTGTGCAGAAAGACCCTAATATAAGTGTCACAATATATACTGGCCAGCTTGCCTATGTAAGAGGCACAAAGCGCTACTATTCTGCTACAGTTACAGATGGTGCAGTTACCTGGCAGGAAGTGTCTATCTCAGATTCTATCTTCATGGTCCTTCCTGTCGGGGCTCCGGCAGATATTCAGGTCGGCTCAGCATGGATTGAGGGATAAGACATGAAATACATCAAGATAAGGGACAGCAAAGGCAATAACCGCTTTGTGAGGCTCTACTCCACGAAGCGGTCAAAGAACGTGGTAGCAGTAAAGACTACTGAAAATGAAATTCTTTATGCAGGCTCAGGAACAAGTATATCTGGCCCTGCTGTCATGAAAGTGCAGACAGCAGCAGGTGCACAGGACGTCTGTGAGTATGCTGATGATATTCCTAATCTAAAGCTGATTGCTGAGTACTCTACAACACAGGATGTAACACTCAGCAAGGACCTGTTTCCTCTTGGAGGAAAAGTAACCTGCTATGGAGAGCCAGGTGTAAGTTCCTATGGTGCTGGCGGAAGAGGCTCCAGTGATAGCATGTACTTTGGAGCATTGCTAAGTGACACGGTGCTCCATGTTACTATTGGTGTGAACAATGGTTCTGCTGGTACTGCCGGCACTAATACTACACATCATTCTTTTAGATGTAGTTCTCAAAGTACTAGTCCATACCATACATGTTATCAATATGACCCTACATCTACTAATGCTACTGCTGGTGGAGCTGGTGGAAGAGGGACAAGGGCAAAGCTTGACCTTACAGGGCAGACTATTAATGCCTATGGTGGCGGTGGCGGAGGCGGAGGCAGAGGTTCTTTGTCTTATTATAGAAGCTGTCCTGGTCCTGGAGCAGGAATGCATAATGGTTGTGGTGATATGTCAGTATATTTAGAAACTGCCTATGGCTCTTTTGGCTCTGGCGGAGCTGCTGGCAATGGTGCAGCTGGTTCAGGAGTAAATGGCGGCTCAGCAGGTAGTGATACAGGTGCTGTGGTCAGGGTATTTGCATTCACAGAATAATATAATAGGAGCAAAGTATGAAATATATTATAGACAAAGACGGTAATATCACAGGCAGAAGCTTCTGTGAAGAGATAGCAGGCATTGAGGCTCCCCATAAGCCTCTTAGAGAAGGTGAGAGCTGTCGGTGGAATGGCTCTGAATGGGAATATCAGTTCAGAGACTACCCTAAAAAAGAAGTAGCTGATATTTCAAAAAATTTAGAGCGCTATAATATAGTCAAGTTTCTTTTAGATTCTATTATTTCTTATGTATATTTACCAACAGGAACCTGTATATACGGAGATAGATATAAGTATAAGGAAGGCCAGAAGCTTACTGTGCTTGTCCCATGCTATGGAAAGGCTAAATATATAAAGGACACTGTAGAAAGTGTCCTTGCAAATACTCTGCTCCCAGACAAGATTATAATACTACTCATGGATGAAGACTCAATTGCACTTAAAGATGAGCTCTCATCAATGAGCAGTATTATTGACTGCAGAGAGCATGAACGCCTTTGCGTTGAAGAAGCACGTAACTACCTTGCTACTCTTGCTGACAGTGAGTGGCTTATGTTCCTTGATGCTGATGACCAGCTTTATCCTGATTATTTCGAAGTGCTCCTTAAAGGTGATGAGCCTAATAAAGTTAATGCTGCTATACGGCGCTGTAAAATGGATGTAATAAATCTTACTAATAATAATAAGCTATATGCACAGTTTAATAATCCTATATTTATCAAATTTGGTTCACGTATATCTGGCACTGGCTCTTTCATCTGTCATAGTGACGTGATGAAGGATTATCAGTTCAATCCTGACTGTAATTCTTCTGGCGAGGACACTGCTTTCTTGACAGATGTAGCTTGTGACGCAAAATATAGTTTCTATTTTCATAATGAGCCTAAGTTCAAATATTTCTTGAGCACTGAGAACTCGCTCAGCCATGAGATATATGCCAGTGAAAATTGGAAATATACTATTACAAAATATGTACTGCCTAAGCTCTATAGATATATACAGGGACTTCCTAATTACTATTCAAATAAGACTTTAGATATACTTATGCAGGAAATACTACTAGATAATAGCTATGACAATGCTTATATACACATGCTTAATAGCTGCTCAGCTGTAGACACAATCATAGAGACTTTTAATAACAGTATATACAACATAGTAACAGACATGTTCAAAGAGTCCCGCATACGCAAGCCGCTTGAGCAGTATTCAAAAGACAGATTCACAGTAATAGGCAAAGTCCCAGAAGGGCTTGACCTTGAGGGCACTGAGTTTGATGTGCTCATGTTCAATGACATCTCTGAGACAAGCCCCTGCGACATTTTTGAGCGACAAGGCAACCTGATTATAAACAACAAAATCCTTGATGAGATAATGGCGCTTGACAAGACATGGCTCGAGCGCTTGATATATATGCTTGATAAGTACTGTATATTAACACTAGGCAATAATCCTGGGACAGAAGATATGCTTCTTTTAGATACTAAAAGATATACTACTATATATAAAATTAAAGAAGTATTTATACACAGACTGCAAGATACGTTGAAAGACATCGTAGTGAATATCAATAAACCAATAATATCAAAATATACACAAAAATCTACAAGATATGTTACATTCTCACTCAACAGGACATGCAACAAGAACTGTGCCTACTGCAACCAGCTTAAGGCTGAGAATATTGATGAAGATACTATCTATGAGAACTTTGACAGGTACCTCACAAAAGCTGAAGAAGCCTACGGAGTAAAAGTGTTCCCACAGCTCCTTGGCGGTGAGCCTACACTGCTCTCATATGAGACACAGATTAAGATTATCAAGCGCCTTAAAGAGTACCCGATGATTATGCTATTTACAAATGGTTATGACAAAGAAGCTCCTCTTTATACATATCCTAATATTGTAAAGAATGTGCATGCCATGACACTGGAGCAGGCAGCAGAGCTCATAAAGGAGCTCAAAAAGCCAGACCTCACAGTATATGTTGCTACTAAAAACCAGCTGCCAGAAATAGAGCAGTGGCTTGAGAGCAATAAAAAACTTGTTAAAAACAGCTTCCAGCTTATCCCGTGCATGAATACAGGAAATGCTGATTTTGACCTTGGTGAAGAGGAGCTTGTAAAGTTGGCACAGTTTGTAAGAGAATATGCGCTTATAGACTGGACTTCACCAAAGCTTATTAATATTATACAACAAAAAGCTTTTATTGCAGCACGTAGTCAGTGCCCTAAAAAATTTGGCGCAATACAGATTGACTGCATAACAGGCAAGGTCCTTCCATGCTGTAACTACTTTGCAGGAACAGAAGTTGACATAAATGAATTTGACTTCAGCAACCCTGCAAAATATTACAAAGCAGAAGCATGTGAAAAATGTCTCACATTAAGCAACTATGTAGAAGATTATGAATGATATATTAACACAACTTAATAGCAGTCCTGTCCTGCTTATATGCCTGCTCCTTGTAATCTACACCATAACTGCTATGATGCGGCGTGGTGAGATTGGAAGCATAGGCAAGGATGGGATTAAGTTCAACCGCAGCTTTATTGACTCAGCACAGATTGACAGCCTCAAGAAGGATGTCGCTGAGCTGCAGGTCAGTACAAAAATAATGCTGGACACTATACATGCTATTGAGCTCGCAACTATACGCCTGCAGATTATGTCTGACAAGACAGATTTCCATGCAAAGCTGAAACTGTATGATGAGTATAAAGCCAAAGGCGGCAACTCATATATAGATGTATATATCCAGCAGATTAAAAAGGAGGCACTATGTGCAAAAAGCTAGTATTACAAAGTGCCCTGCTTTTTTTGTCTTTCTGCTTGCTAGTGCCTGTATTTGCACAGGATGCTCAAGCATGCCAAGACAGGGAGCAGGTGCTCAATCAGACATCCTCGCTCATCAAGAGCAAATTACAAGACTTGAAGACAGAGTCCGAATTTATGAAGCAACAGCTGATAGAACTATCAGCCAGCTTGAAGACCTCAGACTTAGAGCAGCAAAAACTGAAACAACAGTCGAAGATGTTATCAATCTCTTTGACGAGTATCAACGAGTCGTTGAACAGTTCATATCTGACTATAAGCAAATACGAGCAGAAACTGAAGGACAAGAACAGGACCCTTAACATACTACTATGTATCGTGATTATCCGCATCTGCACAACAGTTGTCGGATATGCATTCTACCTTAAAGGAATCAGGCTGCCACGGTGGCTTGATATACTACTATGACAGCAAAGATTATTTCAAAACTGAGCAAAGTGCTACTTAGCGCTGCACTCGTTGTGACTTTCTATTATAAGTGGAAAGGACTTCTGCCAGGTGCTGAGACAAGCGGAATAATAATCTGCTACCTCACAGCTTATGGCATCGTAGCGGGGACAATCGACATGAACATCATGCTCGACAAGTTCATAACAAGAAACAAGACGGAGGAATCAAGATGAACGAAAAGAAGATGTACAAGAGAATCCGCAATATCTGCGGACTGCTTGGAATGCTGCTCCCTATCCTGGCAGCAGTTGGCGCGGGCCTGTACCGGCTCCATTACCCAGTTCCAGAAGGATTCTGGAGCAAATTGTCAATCAGTGCGACATACTACATGACACCTGCTCTTGCTGCTGTGCTCACTGCAGCATCAATTGTGCTCATGACCTATGATGGATATGGAAAGGTTGACAACCTGGTTACTACTATTTCTGGTGTGTTCGGCCTGCTTATTGTGCTATTCCCATGTAACTGTGTACTAGCGAGGGACTATGTAGGCTTCTTCATGCTGCCTGCTAAAGTATCAGCAGTTATACATAATATAAGTGCCTGCTGCTTCTTTATATTACTAGCATTCAACAGCGCTTTCCTGTTTACACAACATAATGGCGAGATGACAAAGCAGAAGAAAATGCGCAACAAGATTTATGTAGCGTGTGCAATAGCTATGCTTGTACCTATGCTCTGGATGGTGCTCCCAGTCAAGTCACCTTCAAAGACATTTGTCGCTGAGCTCATCATGCTTGTAGCATTCGGCATCTCATGGCTTGTAAAAGGTGACGCACTTGGACTGCTAAAGGACAAATAACATGGCATATCCGCAGTATTCAGCAGCAGGTGGCGATGGGGACTGGAAAGCCTACTACAAAAAAAAACAGACAGACGTCAAGCAGCTCATAGAACGCATAACTATTCTTGAGAATGGTGGCGTTCCTGAAGCTGACCTGACAGAAATCAGGAGCAATATCAATGACCTCAAGCAGAGTGTCAAAGATTTGCAGGGAATCACTTACCCCGGAACAGACTATGACGACACGGAAGTGCAGCAGGCTATTGTGAACCTCAAAAAGCGCTGTACTAACCTTGAGAATAAGATGCTTGAAGTCATTGCTTCTACAGATGTGGCTTCAATAAAAGCAGATATGCTCAACTTACGTGCAGATGTTACTGCTCTTGCAGGAACAAAGGCTGATGAGAGCACTCTCTATGCTGAGATTGACAAGCTCAAAGCACTTGGCTATGATACCAAGGAGCTTGAAGAGAAGATAAAAGATATTGTCAAAGAGCTTCCTGAAAGTGGTGAAGTTACCATAAACCAGCAGCTTATCAATATTACTGAGCAGTGGAATAATAAGTCAGGTCCATTTGCAGAAATCTTCTCAAGGCTTGATGCACTTGAACATGGAAGTAGCGGACAGCCTTGCCAGAACAAAAGTGAGATTGCTGCTATCAAACAGCGGCTGGAGGCCGCAGGAATATGAAGCTAAGGATTAACTATATACCAGATGGGAACAGCTGCGACACAAAGCTATGGTTCAAGAAATGGCCAGACACTATAACAGTGCACTGGACAGGGCCTTTCCCAGGACAGACACCTGCTGATGTGCGTGACTACTGGTGTGTATCACCAGGTGAAGCGTCTGCACATTTCATTGTAAAAGATGATGAGGTCTTGCAATGCTGGCCACTGAACAAGGTAGCATGGCACTGCGGGAACAAGGCAGGCAACGAGTCAAGCATTGGTATTGAAGTTATCCCATATAACAAGGAAGGACAGTTCAGTGAGAAGAGCATTGATACCCTCAAGGAGCTGATTGCTACACTCCCTGCCCTCCCAGTTATAAGGCATTATGACTGGACAGGAAAAAAGTGCCCTGAGTATTATGTAGACCGTGAGAGGTGGCAGGACCTCGTTTTACGGATAGCCAAAAAGAATTTCTAGGCATAGTGAAGGGCCTCCAGCAATGGAGGCCCTGTTTTTATTTTAGCATGCTTGACAGCAGAGTGTCTTCAAAAGGCTCATCAAAGCCGTCGTTCGCCTCAAGCCACTTCTTCACGTCCTCAATGTTCCTCTCATACAGGTGCATTGAGTCAGCATTCCATATTATCTTGAGCGGGGTGCACTTTATATCATGCCCATTCAACCATTCAACTACCCGCTTCATTACAAACTGGTGCCATGCAAGGTCATTGCGTAGACCATACCATATATCATTACTCCGCATGTGCACGATATATATGAGCTTGCCTTCACGGAGCAGCAGGTTTACATAGATTGTACAGACCATATCATGCTCAGCATGCTCACCGTCATTCCATTCTATATTTATAGCTGGTCTCGTGTATACCATGACAGCCTGCTTCGTGCTTGGGTCTTTCTCAATACTCCTGCAGGCCATCTCAAATTGCTCATAGTTCTCCTTGCTGAAGATACACCAGCCATAATTGCTGTTCACTGAGCCATCAGCAGCAGCACATGACTGCCATACTTTGTTGCTCTCAATCCCTGGGTGCCCCTTGATGTTCCTGTCCTGCGACAGGTACCAGTCTAGTTCGTTCTTTATGTACTTCTCAGAGCTCCCTGCAATATGGCCCTCCGGCTCAAACTCTGTCCTGAATGCCAGATACTCGAAAGTAATGCCGTGCGGGTTCTTTTTGCATGGATAGTCTGCTATCTTCTGCAGTGCCTGCCTGTAAATCCTAGTATTTAAGTTCATCAGCATGTTCCTGTAGTGCCAAAGCCGGCAGCTCCACGTGTATTGTTCTCATGGTCCCAGTCAGAGCAGTCAATAACAGGCTCAAGCATTGCCTGGCAGATACGCTCACCAGCCTCAAGGACAACCTCTTCATCAGTAAGGTTATGCACAGGGGCATGAATCTTGTTGCCAGAGAAATCCTGGTCAATAATTGACACCGGCTGTATCAGGCCGCGCTTCACAAGTAGTGAGGACCGTGGATAGAGCTTTATGCAGTAGCCAGCAGGGATGTCAAAGCCCACATAAAGGTCAATATTGACTGTCTTATGTGGAGGTACATGTACTTCAAGTGGTGTTGCTATATCTGCTGCTGCAGCTCCTTTTGTCTTATACACTGGCTTTATGCCAATATGTCTTACTTTTCCCTGTCCAAATGTATCTTTCTGCTCCTGGCCAAAAAGATACACCTCACATTCTTTAGTTTTCTTCATCTTTTACTCCTATATAAAAGCTAAAAATATATTGACACCTGCTATTATATAAAGCAGGAGCATAAGTAGCATATAATAAAAATCATCTTTCATTTTTTATACCACCAGCATTCATCAGCACGGTTAAAAATACCTTTCTGCATATCGTCCCATATATCATGGTCCCAGTAACCCCAGTTAGGCCCCAGCTCACAGGCAGCCTTCATCGGGACACGGAGCTTCTCATGGAATGACATATCCATAATCCTCTTGAGCTCACCATTAGCCTCAGCGCCGAGCCTGTTATAAGGCACAGATACAACATTTTCATCATGGACTGTCAGGTGCATCTTCAGCACGTCAAAGACACCCGACTGGTATGCCTTGAGTAGTGCAAACTTAAGTATGTCTGCTGCTGAGCCCTGTATAAGCTTGTTGAGCATCTTGTAAATAAAGTCATTCATCTTCCCTGTAGCAGGGTCATAGACAGCTTTAGGCTTATGCTGATAGCGCCCGCCTATTGTCTTGACAAATCCCTGCATCTTAGAGATATTCTGCACAACTTTCATTGTCTCACGTATGACAGGCAGCTTTGCATGGTAGTTATTATATACATCCTGTGTATACTGCTCAATTGAGACACCGTGCTCCTGGGCAAGCTTCTCGAAGAGCATATAATTCTTCTCCATAGCAGTCTTCCAGCCCATTCCATAGATAACACCATAATTGAATGTCTTGACAACCGACCTCGTAGTGATGCCAGTCGCAGCCATAGCAACAGTATGGAAATCTACACCTGCATTAGCCTGCCCACGGAACCACTCAGCCTGCGGGCCTACAGCAAAGTGTGCAAGAAGCAGGTATTCAATCTGAGAGTAGTCCAGAGCAGACATCATGCAGCCTTCTTCAGGTATGAATAGGGCACGCATAGCCTGCCCATATGAATGTCCGACCTGCTTATCACGTGCGGGAATCTGTTGCAGGTTAGGCTTTGAGCATGCAAAGCGCCCCGTGACAGTACCTCCGTCCTCACGCTTGTTCGGAGAGAATGTGCAGTGTATGCGCCCATCTGAAAGGATAGCATCAGCCATACCTCCCTTCATGTACGTATCCAGAAGCTTCTTGTAGCCCTTGACCTCCTCAATGAGTGGAATCATCGGATGGTGTATGAGACGTGCAAGTGCATCTGCTCCCCATGACTCAGCACCTGTCTTATTGAGGACAGGTGAGTGTATACCCATCTCATTTAGGCGTTTTCCCAGCTGCTTTGATGAGTTGACCATCTCAAGTGTTATGCCATACTGGTCAGTGAGGATTGTCTCCTTCTCCAGCAGGTCACGCTCGATTGTAGCTGTCAGCTCAGACATGGTTTTGCGGTCAATGAGCACTCCCCGCTTCTTCATCTCAATGATAAGCGGAGTAAGCCTGACATCTACCATATAAGGTTCATAGACACCTTTTATCTTAGGTTCCTGCGCCTGGTACAGGTTCCACGTAGCCCGGCAGTCCTGTAGGTTATACTCAACCATCTTGTCACGGAACTCTTTAAAATTATCCCACAAGAACTTAGAGTGCTTCCATAAGTCATCTGTCTTCTTCACCTTGCTGCCCATGATAGCAGCTGCTTTCATGAAGTCTTCCTTATGCTGCTCATACCATGCTTCGATAGTCTCAGCCTTGTTCTTACCAGGTAGCCTGAAATAACGGCAGCATGAGTCAAGGTCAAGGTCAGCATACTCATCTATGTATGTCATGCGTGTCATAGTGTCATGCTGGAGCCCCTTAATCTCAACATCATAGCCACAATGGAGCCATGCAAGGTCATATATACCATTATGGTACACTTTGTCAATGTTCTCATCGGACATCATATCGAGGAACTCCTGCCATTCACTCGTGAATGGGAAGTAGGCCTTGGCCCGCTGCCCGTCATAAGTACCTACACAGAGCAGGCATGACCCATCATCATCAGGAGAATCTGAATCGCGGCATGACCCGTCACCAAGTGTCTTGAGGTTCGGGTCATATGTCTCAACGTCTACTGCTACAAGCCTCATGTGTTACTCCATACCGAATTCTTTCAAAAGCTTCTCCCTTGGAGGATAGAAGATTTGCCCAATCTCAAATATAGAATTTGAATGTACTACAGTAAATGCAGCATCGTACAGGCCTGTTATCCTGTTAGTGCCAATAGCTTTTATAGCGTCCCTGGTATCTGATGACAGCACTTCCAGCCTGACATTCTTATTGAGACAGTCCTTGTAGAACAAGGACATATGTGAATCCCTGATGTAGCAGAGGTCCAGGTTACATAGGTCAATATCATACTCCTGCTCATAGACAGAAGTACTTGACTGCTTAAAGCATTTAATTTTCATATCTTACTCCGGGTCATAGTGGTGTGGGTCAAGAATCATCTCAAGGTTCTCATGTGCCTTTTTTGTGCAGAGCATGAGGTTGTCAATATCATTGTTCATGCGGTCCCCATCAATATGGTGTATATACATATCATCAGGAATGTCATCCGGGTCAATTCCTATGGCATCAGCCATGACCTTGCGGTAGTACTCAATGTACCGGCCATTATGCCAGATGCGCTCAGAGTCATGCCCGTCACCAATTGGCTCCTGCCCCTTCTCAAGAATTGCCTCAGCAATCTCATTCTTCTTCTCACTCATAACTGCTCCTATACAGAAAAGGCCCCTGATACTGGAGGGGCTAGCCAGCTGAGGATATATAATGGCTTAAAGCACTAGAACGTAGGGCAGCCACTTTCAGGGTCGAGCTCACTGTCCGAAGGCGGAGGCTCATCTTTCTTGCAGCTGCAGCCTGAAGAGAGCAGTTGTATATTATTGACATCTACTACAAAGTCAACATACTGCTTGCCCTCTTTACTTGTCCATTCAGACCGGCACATTTCACCCTGCCCTGCTATCATCTGGCCTTTCTTAAGGTAGCTGACAATTTTCTCGCCGCGCTCACCCCACATCTGGGCCTTGATAAACAGGGTCTTCTTATAGTCGCCGAAACCTGTGTTTACAGCAACATTTACTGTAAGTATTTTTTTGCCTGAAGCAATCTCACGGATAGTAGCATCCTGAGTACAGCGGCCTGTAAAAGCAAAGCTATTCAAGTCTGCCATTATTCTTCCTCCTGTTCAAAATGCATCAGGAACATTATATTGCAGGCAGCATGCGCGAGATGAGGGAGGCCAGATTCTGGGTCAATCTTCTCACCTTTACGGTAAGCATTTATATGCCGGCGTAAAGAAGCATAATAACGGTTCTTAGCGTCTTCAACATGCTGCCATGAGTTAGGAGCATATTTGTCTGCTCCATAAGTAAGCACTTCTGCTACTACCTCTTCAAACTCCGGCTCAACAAGGTCAAAGCGCGCCTTGCCTTTATCATCTTTTCTTCCAATTTCAACTTTAGCTTTCTCTTCAGTATGATACTGCTTAAAGTTATTCTGGCTAACAGGTACATTCATATTCACCTCTAATAAGTATGCACTCTGGAAAGCTCCAGAGTGCTGATAGTTTGTTCACAAATCCGCGGGACTATTCTTCATCGTCATCAGAATCAAGGTTCTGAGTAATCATGAGGAGGTCCTGCTTTGTTACAGAGAGCACTGGCTGCACATGCTCAGTAAAGAGCTCTTTGTTTACAATAGCATCACGCATGACCTTTGTGAATTTTGCAACTTCTTTGCTTGGCTGCTGAGGATTTGGAACAAGTCCAGCAATAAGCACCCACTGGAACGCGAAAATAGGAGCCTGCACACCATTAGGAAGAAGCTGGCCTTTAAGCTGGCTATTCCATGATTTTGCAGTCTTCATGCTTCCAACAGTTGGGTTTAAGTAGAGTATTCCATCTTCAGGGAAGTCAGGCAGAGTAACAGCATAAACAAAGAGCTCCTGTACTTCATTACCTGATTCTGGGTTAATCATCTTTGGGTAGCCTCTTTTTCCTTTCGGAGGCTGTCTGAGCTCAACCTGGATACCATTAACTGGATAGCGTCCTACTGTGCGGAAAGGAGGGTCTGCCTCACGTTCTGACCAGATAGTGCGGAAGCCAAGGACAATGACTTTGACATCATTTCCATAATTACGTCCTGTCGCAGAATTGCGCCAAGTACCAGCTGGGTTGTCAGCATCTTCTGCTCCTGAATCAGGCTGCACCAAAGACAAGTAAGCAATGCTTGTCGTGTTTGCTCCCATCTCTTCAAAGCCCTGACCAGCCATTCCGTCCAAGAAGCTCAAGTCTTCTGTCTCAATTTCCTGTGCACCTGCAGTAGGTGTTTTTGCAGTGTTCATATACTGCCTCCATAAATAAATGTATTTATATCAAGCAGCTTTGCAGCTGCGTTGACATATTAATAGTACAACGTTTTACGTTGTTTTTTAATTTTTTATTAAATATATTTTATCAGCTTCTCTTTGACACGTGAATGGACAAAGCCCTGGCATAGTGCTACCATCTCATCATGTGTCAGGTAGCACCATTTTCCGAGTACAGAAGTATTATGCAGCATTTCTGTCGGAACGAACGCCACGAACTGTCCCTGGTTATACGTGGAAGGCAGGTTCGACTTCTCTATCAGAGTAAACTCCTCAATAGTAAAGTCACGCCTTCCAAGGACACGTTGCACCATTTTATGTGCTCCCCCTGCTACGTTTGTAATCTGCAGGTAAGCAGTCGGCACAAACGGGAACACCTGTATATTTTTAATAGGAGAGCGCACAGGTGTGTTTGTCACGCGGTACATCATGCCAGGAGGAGCACCCTCAACCTCCGGGAACGGAAAGACACCAGTAGAGCATACTGGAATCTCCTCAATATTGCTCCAAAACTCCCTCATATACGGGACATACGGAGCAAGCTTCGAATTGATAATATACTCCCATAAAGGGTCATCCAGCTTCTCAGGCATTGGCATCTTGTTTTTCCTCCCACTGCTCATTATACTCGTCTATCTCCCTATCTATCTTCGTAATGATAGCAGAGTCCTTTCTGCTCTTCCAATACACAATCTCATTCTGCTTCTTGTAGTCTGACAGATGAGGCTCAATAACATTTTCCCATGCCTCAGTATGAGAGTAGCCCAGTACTCTCAGTAGCCTATAGGCAGGAAAGAAAAGCTGCTGGCGCTGTCCATCAAACTTGCTGCTTGACCAGAACTCACCAGAGATAATAGCTTCAAGAGCCTCCTTGTACTCAGGCCTTGTCGGATACAGAGGCTTTCCTTGCTTCTGCTCATACTTTTTCAACGGCCGCCCAAGCCACTGCTCATAGATTGGCCGCCAGTCAATCTTGTAAATATGGGTAGGGTTTCCGCATATTAGCTTCTGCTCACCCATGACAAGCAAGTTATACGCAGACGAGACCCTGTCCAGAGTAATTGGACTACGTGTCAGACGTGCAGGGTCAGAAGTGCTGTCATCAAATATAAGCTTGTCAGAAATAGTAGTACTCAAGTAAGCATGCAGCCACCTATACTCTTCAATATTCTTCGGAGCATCCTCAACACGTACAAGTAGATGATATGACTTTGCACCGGAGTATACAACACGAAGCACTTTGCCCTCATTAAAGAGTTTCTTACTCTCTTCAAGTGCATACTCAAGGCGCTCTTTATAAAGCTCACTGGCCTGCACTTCATATCCCTCACCGAACTTGTCAATAATGTCCTGTGCACGCTTCTTCTCAACAGCAAGCTGCTGCCCTGTCGGAGTGTCAGACTCTAGCAGGAATGTGTCCATATAAAGCACATTAGCTGTCTTGTTACCCTGAAGTGTATCTACTCCCGGACGCATCTCATTGACTGTCTCAAAGCAGCCATGCTCGTCAGGCTTGAAATACTTGTTCACACGCAGGCATTTTCCCTGGCGGGGAGCAGTAAATTGCTGCTTGAACATTCCTGACATGCTAGGCTTCTTTACCTTATTATTATACTCCATGAGGCTTGGGTCATCAATAGAGAACTTGGCGCATGCTGCTACCTTATAGCGGCCAGCAACATTCGTGAAGCCTCCTGGAAGCGGGTCCATATCCGGTATTAAATGTATATTATACTCTTCAGCAAGCCACATGGCACAATCATATATCCCGCGTTCTACTGTAGAATGAGGCATAGGCTTCATGCTCTGCATCTCATAGAATACCAGTGGACGGCAGAGAGCAACATATGCTACATGCTCCTTGAAAGCAGGCATATACTGCATAGCTCCTGGGTACTGGATAATATCTGTGAGCTTGCTGTCCCCAATCTCCGTAACAGCCTTCTTCTGCTCAAGCGAGGCCTTGATGAACGGAGCAAGAGCACGGAGTATGCTCTCAATCTCTGTAGCCTCAGATGTGCGTGGAAGTGTGAAGCACTTCTTATAAGCAGCTGTCTTAGGAAAATTCCTGAGCTCAACATCAGCAATGTCTGCCCTTGAGAAGAGCTCATGCTTAAACTGGGCAATGAGCTCTCGGTCCTCTACAAACGGGACACCTCTCCTGTTATAATTGGTGTCATATCCATAGAGCTTAGTGAACACTTCATCAGCAAGCGCTGAGGTCTTGCGTGTGAAGTTTGGGTCTGACTCCATAATCATGAACCTCCGCTGGTCCTCACGGCCGTCAAACTTGATAGGGACATCCTTGTTTGTGGTCATGATAAAATCTGTATAAGAATCCTGGTAGATAGGGTCGATACCTTTCTGCTCCTTACGTATAGTAGTAGCAGTAGCACGGCTCTTCAAAGCACCTGCAGTATTACGCTTATCAGTTTCTTCTTTTTCCTCAAGGCACACTATCAAGCTGTCAGCATAATCAGCATTAAACCTTGCAGAAGAATCATACTGGTCAGATACAAGGACATTGTCCTTGCCAAATAGGCCTTTGCATATAACCTCAGCAAATGTCGTCTTACCAGAGCCCTGAGTACGTGATACTATAATAGGCACTACTTGTGTTTTTGTTGTAGGATAGAGCAGCTTTGCACGCAGCCATGCAAGCAAGTGGTAAGCACAGTCCCCTGCAATATGCTCTATATACTGGTATATATGAGTAGTGTCCCTGCCAGTTTCTTGAGCAAAGACTGGAAAAGGCTTGGCCACGTTGAATGCATCCCTTGACTCAGAATAGAATCCTGTCGGTACAGTATAGTCTCTGTAGTACAGAGGCTTATGTACCCCGTCAGACTGCTCACCAGCAATATAAGCATTATCAAAGAACTCAAAGCCGTCAGGATGCCAGCCGACACTGGACACCTTACTGCCATGCTTCTCCTCATAAAAGAGGAGGTTCTTATAATAGTTCTCAAACTGCTTGGGAAGCATAATCTCACCTTTATGGCTTATGCACATAAACTGATGAGACATATTGCTGAACAGGACTTTATCAAGGTGATGGTCATGTGCCCACTGCTCAAGCTCCTCTTTGCTGTTGAACCCAACATTCAGCTGGTTCTTCATAGCAGCTTGCAGAAGGCTAGCTGCATCTTCAGCAGCTTTATACTTAAGCCCATATACTTCATCATATAATGACATAGTTTCCCCTAGATAAAGAATGCCAGCCTTGCTGACGTGAAGACTGGCGGAAGCCGCTAATAAGGAGAAAGTAATGTCAGTTGCGCCTTACGGCAATGACCACTGATTCAGGGAAAAGGTAGTGCTCCTCATCAAGCTTAACCTTCTGTGGGACAAAATCAAAAGGGTTTACAAGCAAAGTGTCCCCCGATTCAACTCCCTTTACATCCGGCCCACATTTAACTGCCTTCAGTGTATGCTCAGCATTCTCCTTTGCTGTCTCTGAAAGGATAATACCAGCTTTTGATGCCTTGACTTCAAGCTCAGCGATTATATAGTCCCTGAGCGGCTCAACTTTTGTAAGGTCTTGTTTCTCCATATTATTTCTCCATATTTATTTCTACAGTAGTTACTTCCTGGAAGTGCATACACTGCGGAATATCATCAATAGTGAACTGCTGAACACCTGTTGTGGCACCAATCCCATCCTTCAAGAATGATTTGAGCTTCTGTGTATTAACAGAAGTATTCTCAATATAAGGAATACCCTGTTTTTCTAAGCGCTCCATATCAGCAGCAGACACAGTAGCGTCATGCTCAATAATATGTCCACCTCCATGCTCACGGAGCCACTTAGCAATAGTGGCCCTATCAGTCGGATTTTTATTCGGCTGACAATAAAAATTGTGCTTAATTGAGAGTGAGCCACCAGAAGCAAGGGATATAGAGTTAATTCCACAAGAATGCATCTCACTAGGAATTACAACATTTGCATAATGCTCAAACTCTTTCTTAGCTGCTTCTGCAGCAGCCTCAGCTGCTAGCTGCTTCTCCTTGAGCTTCTTCAACTGCTCACCCATATCAGCAAGGTGTTTCAAGACCTGCTTATCCTCATTCTGGACGTTCATATATGAATATTCGTCAGACATGTATATCCTCCATTTTCAGGTCCTTTGCCTGCTTGAGCATCTCCTTACCCATAGCCTTTGTTGACTCATGCAGGCTGTTTGTTGAAGCTTGTATAATCTGCTGCAGGTATTCTTCACGCTGCTCCTTTGTTACTTCCTTTGGAAGCTGCTTATCAATTGAGCTGATAGTCTTTATCAGAATATCAGCCTGCTTGTCAGCAACATCATGAAACTGCTGGCGCAGCGCCTGCTTCTCTTCATCTGTCATATCAACCTCTAGTGTTTATAATTTTACTACATTTTCGTAAGGATTTTAATTTTTCATTAAAAATCACATTTCGAACTTCTCAAGGAACTCGGCCTTTTCACGGACAAAGAAGAGCCCATCCCTGTAATAGATGACTGCCAGAGTCCCATCACGCTCATTAGTGCAGTCAATCGCCTCATCAGAAATGACCTGGTACTTATTACCAGTCTTCTTGTGTGTAGCAGTCTTAATCTTCAGTTCCACTATTTTTCCTCCTGTTTGTCATGTGTTTTCGCGAACATCCCAATACAGACCAAATTAAGCCTGTCAAGAATCCCCTTGTCCTTGAGCCAGTGCCTGTACAGCCAGTGCACAAACTCATGTGTATCCTCATTAAGCGGCATGAACCTCTCAGGGTCAGATATATCCTTATAGTGCTCAGAGCGCAGGTCCAAATGATGCAGGTTCCATGTCTTTGACAGTGGCTTCTTAGTCACCCAGTCAATACAGCTTGCCTTCTTCTTCATATTAGAGCGGAACACCTTCCAGGCGCTTGACATCCTGAAGTTTGCCTTCTGTGTCTTTGTCATCTTATTCAATGAAGAGCTCCTTGAAGCATGGAAGCTCCTCAATAAAATCATCGCAGAATACATCAGACCATTCATCTAGCTTATGACATTTACGCTGCTGCCACATACTATAAGCATTCTCATAGTTCATCGTGACAGTACGCTTCTGTAACCATGATTCAGGGAGCATGCGGATAAGTTCTTTCCAATACTTCTTGTCCTTTGTCTCGAGATACTTCTTACGGAGCCTCTCCATATATCTTGTTGTATGGTACCAATACATATCCAAATCAGGACATGGATTATTATTCAGATAACCTAGCTGGCTACCTGAACAATTGTCATAGTCGCCCATCTCAAAGCATTCCATTGTAATCGGAGTGTCCTTGAGCTTGTGCATAGTTGAGCATGAGTTTGCAACTGTGCCAACCTTATATGTGTCAAACTCCTTCCACCAGTATAACGGAGCAGTAATGTCTACGCTGATAAATATCTGCCTCAAAAACTTCCTGTGTTCAGGCCCTGCTTTTATCAGCCGTTGTGCAAGGTCTAGGTCGTTCTTGCCTATATGGAACTGGTTGTTGAACCTCTTGTCAACATAGCCTGAGTCAGACCTCTCCCAGCTGTCCATGGGGTTGCGCATTCCGCGTATAGCATGCTCAAAGCCCCACACTTCTACTTTCTCAAATTTCATGTATTTCCTCCTTGGTTCCCTTTTTTTCTTTGAATACCTCATCAAAGAGCTTAACCATAGCAGCACAGCTCTTTTCCAGTTCATCTTCAGTCATTCTGGCAAGCTGCTTATTACTAGGCAAGTGTGAATTTGACAGACCATATTTTCTCATAATCTCATAGTACTTGTGGAGTGTCATCTTTCTATAGTTCCCCAGCAGCACCATGGGCACTTCTTACCAAGACGCAGCTTAGTATCTGCCTTTGACAGGCCCCTGTGGCAGAATGAGCAGTAGGCATAGTACTTAATCCTCTTCATCAGTTACCTCCATACCACAAGGTGTGCCATCAGACCATACATAATAGTCAAACAAAGAGTCCATGTCTACCCATTTTTTAGACGCAATATATACCTTGCACTCATTTACGCCTAGTACCATAAGCCTGTCTCCAGTAATTTTATTTATTACACAGTCTGCGACTCTATGAGGCTCCATTTCAGCAGTATTCTTATATGCACGTAACTTCTTTTCTTTCGGCCTGTCAACAAGGTAGAACAGGAAGTAGCTAGATACAGATGAGACACAGAAACGTGTGGCAGCCTCCTCACCATTTACAGCGGCGAGTGTGGCGAGCTCCTTGCCTTCCCTGACTTTCCTCTTGAGCTCAGTAAGTGTGTCCGCAAAGAAACCTTTGCTTCCAATCTCCATATCCTGTGCGTAAGGTGATGTGTATAACTGGTTAATATTAAATTCCATATCATGCTCCTAATGGTATGTTCAAGCGCTCACGGTCTTCACGTGGAATGAGCGAGCGTGCAATTGGCTGGTAACCTGAGTAGCCTTCCATTCCAAGAAGGTCATAGATTACATTGTCAAACAGCCAGACACCATATACCTTATCGCAGTTGCGAATCCAGGCAAGTGTCGAGCCAGCAGGAGCAGAGCCAAGGACCGGCATGCTTACATTAGTAGCCTCTACATTAAAATGAGCACTCTCTACATGAGAGTGGGCTCCCTGTATTTCCCTGTTTTCCTCCTGCTTAGAAACCTGGGCTTTGCCCCTGTTCCTATACTGCTTATAAATCTGCTTCTCTCCATCAGTAAACAGGCGGAATGCTATCTTCACCTCCTCTCCGCCATTCACTATTACCCTTGGCCAGATGAACTTGCCTTCACTGGTAAGCTCACATTTCTTCACACGCTCAGTAGCAGGTGATAAATCTGCTCCTGAGCCTGGGTCCTTGAAGTAAGTGCCCTCACTGGTCTGCCAGCGCGGGTCAAATACCTTTGCCACTAGATAACCTCCTCAAGGTCTTTCTCCCTGATATACTCAAGCAGGTTCTTCTTCATCTTAAGAGCCCTGTTGATTGTCTCATCTACATCAGCCGCAGAATAGTCTATATAGAGGCACGGATGCTTCTGGCCCATACGGAATGTACGGAACTCAGCCTGCTGCCTTGTCTCCATGCTGAATGTATTAGAGTAGAACAGAGTTGTATGCGCAACCTGCAAGTTGAATCCCCTTGAAATCTTAGAGCTGTTAGCAACAAGAATATCAAGCTCCCCATTCTTAAAGGCATCAATGCCTCCGACTACTTTCCAACCTGTGAACATACCTGTCCTATATCCTGCCTTCTCACACAGCTCATATATCTTCGCAGCCTCAGCAGAATAACGTGTAAGAATCAAGAGCGGCTTGTCACACTCAGCGACGTCACGCATAAGTGCATCCAGCTTAGGATTTGATTCACCAAGCCATACAACCTCGTTTGGAGCAAGGTCCTTATTGTCCAGTGAATCAAGGCTATCGGCATAAGCAGACAGGTCCCAGTCATCAATGGCTTTCTGACCCATGATAAAGCCAGAACTTATCTGCTGCAGGCGCAGGTTTACAACCAGTTTGTTAAGAGCAGTAGCAGTATATCCTCCGTACTGTGCAAGCATATCCTTCTTCATGGAATTATATACAGCCTTCTGGGCATCGGACATACCAACCTTGCGCTCCATATACTGTACTGCAGGCATATCCACACAGTCAGTAAGCTTCATGAATGTAGCAACAGGCTCAAGCAGTTTCTTCAGCTCATCAGCATGCTTATAAGGGCCAAGGAACCTGTCCTGATGTCTTATAGTCATGTAAGTATCCTCAGAGCAGCCCATAAGTATATAAGCCTCCTGATAAGTAGCACACCTATGGATTGCCTCCCATGTATGCTCAGTGAGCAGCACATCAACATCCCTAGCTCCATGAGCAGTATCAACGCTCAGCTTTGTGAACATACCATAGTAAGCTCTGAATGAGTAGTAGTTCCTGCCGAAATAGTTCGGGTGCACAAACTCCATGATAGCCCACAAGTCCATAGGGCCGTTTGTAACAGGAGTACCAGTAAGCACAGCACGGTAAGGGCACTTCTTTACAGAAGAGACTATAGCCTTGCCTTTCTTCTTTATGTCATTGAACTCGTACAGGAGGCGCTGGCTGCGCTTGCTTGACGGGTTCTTGATGACTGTCGCCTCATCAATAGCAACCATATATTGTCCAGAGTTAGCCCAGAATACTATCTCCTCCCATTTATGTGGCTGGCTGAATGTGTCTACATTCACAGAGACAAAATGGAACAGGTCTTCCCTCTCGAACGGGTAGAGCTCTTTCTGCCCTCCACGTCCGCCGACACACTGCGCTTCAAAATCTATCTGCAGCTCCTGCCACATGACTCCGTCACCATCCTTGTTTACACCATAGACGAGCTCATCAAACCATTGCCGGTGGACATCATTAGGAGCAACAACAAGCAGACCTTTTATCTGTCCCTGCCTGAACTTCTCCTGTGCTATCTGAAGAGTAGTGAATGACTTTCCGCAGCCCATCTCAAAGAACAAAGCAATATCAGCCATAGGAGTGTATCGCTCAATAGCTACCTGCTGGTGCCCAAATGGAACTAAGTCCGGCCTAGTTGGGTCATGATAGACTATAACAAGCTCAGCAGCTGCCTTACGCTTATGCTTCTGCACTGCTACCTTAGCCTGAACCCCCTCTACATGAGAGTGGGCTCCCTTCTTCTGGGGCATAGTAGCAGTGCTATCCTTCAGCTTTGCAAGAGCCTCCTGCTTCAGCTGCTCTGCCTCTTTCTTTACTTCCTTATACTCAGAGTCTGTCATGCCTACAGGCTTGCACATCGGACATGTACCTTTTGGCCTTGTATACACTCCAAGCACAGAGCACTTATAGGACTTCTCATCATTCTGCACAGATGACCTGTCCCACTTGAGGCAGTTGCTGCATATTCGCTCCATATTACATTTCCTCCAGTTCTTTCTTCTTGTCAGCAGCATCTCTTGCAAGGATATTCCTTAGCAGCTGCAGAACAGATGACACCTGCTTCTTGTCAGTAATGCCTATCTCTTTGTTAAGCATTGAGCCAGGCATATGCACAGTTATCACTATGTCCTTTGCATCTTTTATAGAGTAATCAATATCACTGATATACTCTTCATAGGCATCTATTTCTGCAGACAGCCTACTTGCCTTGTGCAGAGTCTTCCTGTCCATTATACCTCCTGCATAGCTTTGAATACTATCTCCTCATCGTCAAAGCCTGAGTTCATCTCAGCAAATGCCTGCAGCTCGTAAAGCTCATCAAGAGTGAGGTCATCAGATACATTTTCTATAGGAAGCTCAATACCAGAGTCATTATCACAGCAGCCAGAGATACAATATGCCACACCTTGCTCTGTGATATTGTCAGCATACTGTTGGCCTGTTTCTATATCCTCGTCAAGCACAACCCTGTACTCCGCCTCGACATTGATATATATACAGATTTCCTTATCATCACGCCTGACGATGAAAGGCTCGTCAACCTCTTTCTCCATTGTAACAAATACTGCCTGCTCCATAGCTATTCCTCTATTATTTCAATTGTTTCAATTATTCCAATTATCGAGCCGTCAAGGTAAGTGTAGCTCTCAAACAGGCTCTCCATTGAAAATGAAATCACATCTATATCGCTGACAATAGTAGCAGTATTATCTGCTACGCGGACAACCATATTGCACACACCAGTTATCTTGTTCTTTATCCAGATAGACGGAAGCCTGTCATCATGACTAAGCAAGTCAAACCTGTCCTTGAAGTCACGTAGCATCTCAGCAGTGTCCTTGTAAGGCCGGGGCTTCTTTTCTTCCGGTTCCTCAACAAAATAGAACAGCTGCCATGTCTGGTAGCCGTCATTCTGCACAATAAACCTGCTTGACAGATTGTCATCATTTATGCCTACTATCTCAACTAGGCTATATTTTTCAGGGCCTCCTGCTACCTTCTCCCTGAGGCCGAACATCGTGTCCCCTACAAAGCCTATGCTACCTATCTTCACCTCATCAGCGCTCAGCGCTGTGTAGACCTTTGTCTTGTCAAACTTCATCTTGCACCTCCGAAATATACTGGCCGAAAGGAGTCTCAACCAGGAAGAAATCCTTCCTGTCTTCCTTAAACATGAACGCTGCAGTAAAGTACTTCGCTGAATGTGATATGACAGCAATTTTCCTGCCTCCAAGGTTTGTGTATATCCTGCATACTTCCTGCCAAGCCTTTATCTTCTTAGTAGACGGGTCCTTATAGACATTCTCAATAGACCAGTCTCCACGTTCCAGTGCAGCTTTATATTTCTCATATAAGCGCTGCATCTTCTTAGTCTTAAAATTCATCTGCATCAGTATACTACCCTATTTTGTAGGTTGAAAGCCTTGAGCCCTGCTGTGCTGTCCATGTTATGGTAACTGATAACAGCATCAGCAAGCTCCTGGCACCATTCTGATTTGAGAAACCGCTCATCCTGGTCTGCTATCCCTGAGTTCACGATAGCAGCGGCGAGCCTAATAAATCCACTCAATTGTCCCTTCTCATAGTGCATCAGTAATACCCATCTGCTTATACCAGAAAGCCTTGCTAATCTCCCTGTTGAAACTAGGGTCATAGCGACTTCCCCAGAAATGCTCCATGCGGTAACACCTAGAATTACCTTGTGGCTCAATATAGAAGACCTTCCTACCTGACCTGACAGACACAAACAAATGGTTCATGCCAGTGTCAAAGTTCCTGTTGAAAACAATCTGAGCAGCATCAGCATCAGAAGGATATATCTTGCCCCATAGGTACACGAACATAACCGTAAAATCCTGGCAGTTCACCTCATGGTCATCATTCATATCATATACATTCCTGTGTGTCTCATCAAGCACACGGAACACCTTGCTCTCTGTCTGCTCATCAATGACTGGGTAGACAGTCCCCTGTGTGTCCCCTGCTACCATGCAGAGGAAATAAGCAACCACAAGCGGAATAACAAAAGACAGTGAGAACACAATCACCATCCACTTAACACAGTTCAAGAAATACATGAGCCTAGACGGCATGCTCTTCCTATAAGAGAAGTCAGGACTAAGCCTCTTCTGTATCATCTTGGTAGCAAGATTGTCAATGCGCAGCAGGTCAACAGGCAGCAGGTTCCTGACTCCCTGCTGATATAAAGTAAACTTACTACACTGCAAGCATTCATCAGGGTCACACTGACCTGTCTCACGCAGGCAGTAGCAGGTTGCCTTCGTCTCCGCAAGGGCCTGCAGGTTCTTGTCAATCTCTGTCTCCATCCCTATGCGTGTTGTCTTTGTCTCCATTCATTTTCCTCCCTATACAAAACAAGCCGCACAAAGTAGTTAACTCTATGCGGCTTCAAGCTTTCCAGGATTATCTACGCGTAAACTTAGTTGCCAGTTGCTTCAAGTGTGTAGACAGAATCAAGGATATTTGCGTCGTTCTTTTTGAACGAAACAACAATCCCCTTTTCAGCCCATTTCTTGACCAAGTGGTCAATGTTGGCTTTTCCTTTGAGAGTCTTGTTGAATGCGTCAGACAAAGTGAATGTCGCACCAACGGCAGGATTAACTCCGAAGAGCTTTGTGAACACAGATTCAGTTCCGTTTCCTGCAGCTGAAACAGGGTTTGCGAGGCCGTTAACAAAGCCTTTGCATTCGTCATCAAGTTTGTCCCAGATTCCGTCGCGTTTCATGACTTCAATGAGTTTCTTTGCGCCTTCAATGCGGTCAACTTTTTCCTGTGCTTTGCGCTCTTTGAAACGTTTCGCGGCAGCTTTCTTTGACGCCTTGAATTTTTCAAGCTTTTCTGCTTCCGAGAGTCCTGCTTTTTCTGTTCCTGCTACCTGTGGTTCTACAACCTGTGATTTGTCTTTCTTAGACATAGTGTTAGTCTCCTTAGCTTGGCGCTCCGTCCCATAATCCTGCCATTAACAATGGCAATAATGATTATTTTGCTCGGCACTTCGCTTTGACTATGTAATAAATTATACATTGAAAATATATAATTTATTATTTTTTATAAAAATAATTATTCAGGAAGCATTAGGCACCATGAATAGCACCTGCCCTGAATATCAGTGAACACAGCAAACTCTTCCCGTGTTTCGGGTGAGTTCACTTCCGGCATATTACGCTCAGCAATTGCTGCGGCCTTATGCAGGTCTACAGTTGAGAGTGAGCTCACTACTTCTGATACATCTTCCTTTGTAAGAGCAGCAGCCATGAGATACTGGTCTGCATCAAGCAGAATATCCATCTCATTGGCAAATACACACTTACGTTTATGCATGTCCTTTGGCAAGTGCATAGCACCTACAGCATGATACAGAATACAGTCTTCAGAATCAGATGGCTCAACTGGCTCGTCAGGAACGAGTAGCTCATCAAAGAATCCTGCTGAAGTAAGGAACCCGTTCTCGTAGATACGCAGAAACACAACAGCATATACCAGGTCCCTTATACCTACAACTGAGCCAAGGTATCTGGCTGCCTCATTTTTATCCCTTATATATTTCACTCTGGCTTCACCTCCACAGCGTCAGCATTTATATAGTAAACACTGTCAAAAGATTTAAGAGAGCCAACAATCCTTACTCTTTTAACGTTGTCCTTGATTTCTTCACGCAGCTTATCTCTTAGCCTATCACTCACAGGATAAACTGGCAGAGAAAGGCATTCATCATTAGTAACCTGATAAACGTCAGGCTTATTCCTAGTTATCAAGCCTTCAATAAGAATCTGATTAAGCTGTCTCATATAACCTCCTAAAGTATAGCAGCTGTTATTTATTAAGCAGGTAGCTATCATAACATGAATATATAACAGATGCTATTTTTGCAGAGATAGTTCTGCACCTGTCATAGTCAGCAGGAGCAAAGCCACTGAGCTCTTTGCTGCTGATTCCTACTGACTGAGCGAGCACCTCTCTGTCAGGCCAGTCCACATTAGCTTCAGCTGGACCAGCAATAGCACAGCAATAAGCCCTAGCAATATCTTCAAGAAAATCATACATCCTCCGCTCACCGGGGCACAGTGCAGGCATAGCCAGTTGAGAGTGAGCTCCCAGTATATCCCTTATCCTGTCCTCTTTCCCTATTACATAGGCAGTGTCCTTTTCCGTGACAGTATTAAGCAGGTAATTGCTGCACATAGGGATAGCTAGAATCCCGTCACTGCACCCAATGAGTGTCCAGGACACTTTGTACATGTTAACGTCTTTATAGACGTTAAGGTGGTTGTTACGGTAGACAGCTGCCCATGCAACCTGGCCCGGCCGCCATGGAATCTTCCACTGTTTGTCATTGACTGAAGCTTTCTTCATGTTCTTGAGCTCAATGAAAGTATCCATTCCATTTCCCTGCACGAACAGGTCGGGCATACCGTTCAATGTCCCGTGTGTCTCTATGCGGTTACACACGAAACCCTCTTTCTTCAGCCTGTCAATCAAATAGTGGCTGAACTTCTGCTCATTTTCCCACATATCTTTTACCTCCGTAAACTTTATTCTGCAACATGAGCAGGAGAAAATGCAACATAAAACTTTCCATTTCGGAGCTGTGAATGTAATAAATAACACGTTTTATATATCATTTCCAACTTAGAAAAAAGAAAAATTTTCCCTTCAATGTTGAAAATTCATTTATAACATATGTAATTATAACATTCACAGCAGCCTTCAGGAGCATCTAACAAGCATTCCTGTTGTTCCTGTTATCCCTGCTCTTTATCCTCTCTGTATTTGAGCATGAACTCAATTGCTCCTGCTCTTAACTTCCAGTATTTGCGCTGCTCCATCGGGACATCTTCATCAGGGTAGCCTGACTGCTTGATACGGCAGTCATTAATTTCCTGCTTGCTTTCATCAAGACGTTCCTGCACCTGCTTGACCTGTTCAAGGAATTCTATGCGGCCAGTAATCACTGTGCTTTCCACAGTCTCAAAGTTATTGCGGACAAGCTGCCCGTCCTTGATGCTCCATTCAGAGATATAATACTTGTATGGTTTCTCTACTGTCTTGTAGTAGCGCTGCAGTGTTTTAGCCCCACAAAGCAGTATGAACTGCTGCTTGATGATATGGTCCTTGACCATTTTCTTGAAATCCTTATTCTTCATTTTCAAATCCCTTGGCTTTATTTATAGCCTGTATAAGTGAGTACGGAACCCCTGCATTCCCGTTGATAATCTCATCTGCTCCATAAGAATACCAGTTAATAAGTGTATCATGCTGGTCCCCATTTTCGTCATAGTTATGCTCAAAGCATACCACTTTGTCAGTGTAGCTTCCGTCAAAGCGGCAGTCATCGAGCTCAAATTCGTAGCCTTTATAATGGAACACACTATGTCTGTCCAGCCTAGGGAGCACACTTATTTGATTGCGCAAGTTACCTAGCCTTGTCTTATCACAAGCAGACATATGCTCCTTCATATAAGGCTCTGTGATGATGCTATTCAGCAAGTCACGTGCAGCTTCGACCTCTTCATAAGAGTCGAAGTGCAGAGTTATTGTATACTTCATTCTGTTTTACCTCTCTTGTTCCTGAAGCGCTCCTGCGGCTCGACCAGTTTATGGAAGCCGTCTATAGCATCTTCATCTTCTATGAATATTGCTCTACAAGTCATAAGCAGCTGCTCAATCAGATTAAGTAGCTGCAAGTCGTACTTGGTCTTAGTCCTCACTGCACAGGCACATGAGTATGTGATAGTATTACCTTCGTCATCAAGGTTCCTGCATGCGTTCGTGTACCTGTGCTCGAGGACTTTGCGCCGCCGCCTGAGCGACAGCAGCATGTACTCTTTATCCATTGTCCTCCGTCTCGAACTGCTCTACAAGAGCAATCCATGGCTTTATACCTGGTTCATCAGGCATACCATCTGCTTTCCACTGCTCTACCACAGCCCGTGCAAGAGCAGCAGGTCCGTTCTTGTAGACGCGGAGCTCTTCACGTGTCCATGGCTTCACTTGCTCCTGCTGTGATGCACTGTTGACTACAACTTTGATGTCTATATGTGTAGAGCAGTCAATGTTCACTACGAGCGGGGCGTCTTTGCGCTTCCGCCCCGCTTTTTTCCAGTTCATCTGTTCATACTCCTTATTGCTATTACCACTGCCACAAGGCCCAGCGCTATGAGCAGTAGTCCAAATCCGTCCATATCTATCCTCCTTAATCAGCGGAATGTGTCTATAAGAAATGCTATCAAGCACATGCATATACCTATCACCAGAAAGAATATGCATATCTTTACTTCTGCTATCATCAGAATCATCTCACCACCTCAAGGTACATGTTGAGCATCCTAAGGCTCTTGAACGATGCAATGACCACACCGTTCCTGAGCACATACCAGTATTTCCCGTCATGCCTTATCTCCATATAAGCCTCCTTGCTCTTATGAGCTAATTGCTACGGCTCCTGATAACCTTCAGAAACCTGTCTGAGTTGGGCCCTGGATACCAGCGCTTGGTACTCTTGTCATAGCGGATAGCACCAACAAAGCGGAGCATGCTCATCACTGTAGATGAGTTATGTCCTGTCTTGTGCTGCTTCCACCCATTGTTCTCCATAATGGAGTGTATATTCACCCCATTAACAGGATAGCGGGACACGAACTCAGCTGTCCTGTAGTAGACAGAGCTGGTCTTGCACCGTGAGCAGATGTTGAATGGTGAGCAGTTCTTGCTGCGTTTTATATCTGCTGGCAGTGGGCCCTGCGACAGGCCCCAGTCATACTTCACTGGCAGCTTGTCTTGCGGGAAGTAGTCAAAGTAATCAGGGTCTGCCACATTACCTATTATCCATATACGGCGGACATATCCTTTTCTAGGTGAGAGCTTCTCTGTCCAGTAGTTCTCATCCTTTTCAATTGTTATGCACTCCCTATGGAGAGTGCCATTTTCATACCTTGTCCTCAGTACCTGCCTGTTCATTCGTCATACTCCTTTCTGTTATTCATGTAGTCCTCGATGAGCTCGAAGATTGCCTTGGCAGTTGTCTGGCTTATCTTGCATGTAGCAAGGGCAGCTGCAGCACTTTCCATTGCATTAGACATTTTGTCTGCTAAGAGATATTCTAGTATCTCTCTTAAGTCATGCTGACAGTTTTTCATTTCTTCTGGATAGCAGCACGCCCAGAACTCATTTACTAGGCTGAGCTTGCTTGGCTCAACCAGTTCTTCATATGTGAGGAGCCCATTCTGCATAAGCTCCACAACGTCTACGTCCCTATGCTCATCAAGAGCAGTAAGGACCTCAGCCATGCGCTTTCCAAGCGCCTCGAGGACAAGCATTCTTGCGTTCTCTCTAAGCTTCATTTTCTGCCTCCGTTCTTTGACGTTGTCTGCGTGGACATCTTGGTCCACGCATCCTGCACTGACTTCTTATGCTGCTCATAACGCTGAACAGCATAAGGATTCCTTATAAGCATACTTAACTTTAAGCATGCCTCATTCAGTTCTGGCATCTCTGTGCCTCCTCCGGTCATCTGACCGTGTAGTCCCTCTGCTCATATCAGAGGAACCCACTGTAAGATAACTCTATTTTAGAGCATCTCTGACTCCGCAGAGGTAACAGTACCTCGCGAAGTCATCAAAAGACAAGCGCTCATGCATGCTGTCAGGATAACCAACAGCATGCCCTATGTCCATGTAGAACTCCTCACATAATGAGTCCCACTCACCGGGCTCATGCCACTGGCCCGAGATGCATGCTGAAATAAGCATGCTGTCAGTGAACCATTGGTTCGCCGTGAGTCCTTCGAGCCATGGAAGCTCCTTAGTCTGCCTTCATGTGTCAAATGACTTGTTCATCTCACGCCATTTTTCGCGGGATGTCCCTGTGTTCTTTAACAACATTCTTAATTCTTTGCTATTCATTATTCACCATCCTGTTCTTCGAAGTCTTCGAAAGCAACTCGAAGTTGCTCTCTTGTCAAGACTAGGAGTTCTTTCCCAGTCTTGACGTCTACCCAGACAAGTGCCAGCTTGTCTCTGTCATTGAGGACCTTTACGTCAAGGCCCTCAAGAAGTTGCTCTCTCCAGCAGAGTGGTTCCTCTGCCCTGAAAGCATAATGTTCTCCTTGCCTCCTTTATCAGGAGGCTATTTTTTTATTTTTATTTTACCAATGCAGCGTACTTCTCGCCGCATTTCTTAAGCAGGTCCTCGACCTGCTTCTTGGTTAGAGCACACTCTGTGCCCTCGTCCTCGGCCGCAAACTGGGCGAGTGTGCCCAGTTTGTTCTCGAATCTTGTGCCGTCTGCATGGCGGTACATGAGCCACGCTATTGAGCATGGCTCGACTGGTTCTCCACCGAAAAGGGTCTCGACTGGACCTCTGGCCCTTGGCATGAGCTGGGCCACGAGCGCAAGGGCCTCTGGTGAGTCCCGGCAGGCCTCAGTGAGCTTTGCCCATAAAGCTGCCTGTTCAGGCGACGCCTTAGGAGCAGACGACTGGCCGCTCCTAAGGCCTTTCTTATAAGCCAGGTAGGCATCATGCTCTACCTGGTTCATCAATGACGTCCCGCAAATCGGGAACCCGTCTACGCACGGCATGTTGCCGCCAGTAGCCTCTTTTGTACGAGGCGCCTGGATAAGCGCCTCGAGCTCCGCCTGGGTCCAGCCGGCCTCAATCATCTCTGCCAGATTCTTGTATCTAGCGTCCAACTTACGCCGAGATTTCTCGGCTACTGGTTTTGTGTCTCTCGACAGAGAGAGACTATACATTGGGAATGCCATAATCGGCCTCCTGTGCCATGCATCGGTACTCTTGAGCTGTGTAGTATTTTCCTCGTTCAACGAACTTTGAGTTGTGTCGAAAGCCTCCAGATTCAAGGCCCACGACACCGAAAACAATCCCAGCGGAGTGGTCACGCACGGTCTTAACTCTCGGACGCAGCATTGGATGCCAAATCTGGGTGCACAGGTGTGCGACTCTGAATTCTGGACAACTGGGGCCGCGGAGCTCGAGAGTTATTCTTAATAAATAATAATTATTATTTATTATAAATTATATTATAATATATTAAAAGTTAAAGTTTTAATATGATAGCAAAACGCCCACAGATTTTTTATCCCGTGAACTTGCAATAAGCCCGTTGACAAACGAGTTCCGTCCCATTGACAGCAGAAGCAAGAGTAGGTGGTCATGTCTATCCTATGCTGCTATAATAATATCACTTGTAGCAGGATTCGGGAATAAGGAGCAGTGGGATAACACGAACGGAGCGTGGCCCGGGATGCAGACTACAAGCCAACAGGAATGCTCAGCGTGTACTTGCAACAGGAGCCGCTTCCTCTTGGTTCACGCACGTCTTGCATGCTACTTGTAACATCAGAACAAGTTTTATGAATTTTCATTTTACCCCCCCAGTATGAATGTTATAAAAACACATAAAAAATGACACTTTGGAGGTCCTAGGAAAAGTGAATTTTCAAAGGGGGTAATATTAAGTTTTTTGTAGGGGAGTAGCCCGGAGGACTTTCAAAGGCCATTTTTATAACATTCACAGTAGCTATGAGGGCTGTTCCTGCCCGAAATCAACCTGCTCTTATACCCTAGTTGCATGATTTTTGCCCAAAATCTGCTGTTTTTGCAGTCAAATTTGCTGATTTTTACGCCTCAGTTTGCTGTTTTTGAGAGACAAGTAAAGGCCTCATTACCCAGCAGCATTTTTCATAAAAACACCCTAAATATAACAAGATTTTATAACTATGTGCATTTTTTCAAAAAACTCAAAATAAGGGGGGCTTAAGTGGCCCTGTGAATGTAGTATTTCGATACGGGCACAGGCTATTTTCAGGGGGGCTTTTCGTCAAATACCCCAATGGGTATGTTAAATATAAAATTTTGTTATAATTCTGTTATATCTGGTTACGCTATGTTAACTTTTCATTTTCCTTCTATTAACGCTCCTTTTTCTGTTTTCCCGGGGCGCTGCGGGTGTGTCTGTTTTCAGGCTATTTACAGAGGTATGCACTTTGTGGTAGAATTACAGTAAAATGCTGATGGAGGCTTGAAAATGGTTAAAATCTTATGTGAGACACCGGACACTCTTACTTTGGGCGGAATGACTGAGTTCCAGGGTGACCTTAAGAAGCGCACTCCTAAAGACATCAAGGCGCTTGCAGACAGTATTTTGTCTGATGGCCTGATTATGCCTTTCGCTGTATGGCATAACCCAGATGGTCTTAATGTACTTTTGGACGGCCATGGACGGCTTGCAGCATTAACAGAAATAGCTTTGCAGGATAAAACAGTAGCTGAGCAGCCGCTTCCAGTCCTTTATATCAAGGCAGAGGACGAGGCGCAGGCTAGGAAGTCTTTGCTGCAGATTACATCTTCCTATGGAAAGATAAACAAGGAAGGTGCTGTGAGGTTCTGCCAGAAGATTCCTGAGTACAAGGCGCCAGCTATCAAGTTCCTGTACACAAAGCCAAAGCAGAACAGGATGCCTAAGCCGAAGAGCTATGAGCTTATCAAGATAAAAGTGCCTGTTGACAAATCGGAGGCTGTAAGAGACCTCCTGAAGCAGGTTGGCTATATAGAGGTGGTTGAGTGATGCAGGACATTCAGAGCGCAGATAGCTTGATTATAAATGATGATGACGGATGGGGGAAGTTCTCAGAGGACAACAGGGATGTTGCAAAGCAGCAGGATGACCTCCGCAAGACAGAGACACTTTCAGCTGGCATCCGCAAGATGCTCTTTTCTCCGTCTGCAGATGATAGGCTGCCAGTAAAGAATAGCAAGCACTTTGAGCTTCTGCCACAGTTTGACTCAGTATATGAAGTGGCTCGCTCAAAGAATATGACACTGCAGGAATTCGTACAGGATGACCCGCAATATGCTTTGCGTGTGGCAGAGAACAGCTATGCGAACTGGAACAACCTACTGACAAGTGCCTCAATTACAGGTGGCTTGGAGATGCCTGGTGAGGACGGTGAGGTTGAGCGCTACGCTGTGTCAAAGAACCAGACAAAGCTCATAGAAGTAAGGGTGAGGGAGGCAAAGGAGCAGCTTGAGAAGGTGTCTGACCTTGCAATCACATACAGGAAGGATGGTGAGAACCGCAAGGACACACTCGAGCGTGCTATGTATGCACGCGCACTGAAGGGCGGCACACGCCTTGCCATTTACCTGCATGACCGTGTTGACGGCCGTCCGGCTGAGACAAAGCAGGTTGAGTATGACTATGACAATGCATATAATATCTATGCCATTATAAAGACGCTGTTCGACAAGCAGCTTGAAGTATTGAACTCTGGAAATGGAACAAAGCTCATCTGCTGCTCTCGCCGTGCTGGAAAGACACATTTGCTTGTTGCGCTTCTTATGATTGAGTGTCTGCGCAAGCCGCGCACGCAGGTAATGTATATCGGAGAGACTATGGAGCTCTCTGAGGCGCTCGTCAACAAGGCGGCGCAGGACATCATCGATGTGTGCCAGCTCAAGAACAAGAGGGGCATGCGCTTTGACTGGAAGCATTTTGACAATGGCTCAAACATATTGATAAGAGGCCTGTCGAACACAAAGGACCCGGACCAGATTCGTGGTAAGGCTGCGAAGGTAATTGTAATAGACGAGTTCTTCCACTTGAAGAGTGAGCTGCTTGAGTACATGCAGCGTGAGGTTCTTGAGCCTATGCAGATGGACTATGCAGATGACTATATGTTCGTCTGCGCTGGTACACCACCAAAGGTAAAAGGCACTTATGGCGAGCAGGTATGGAAGAGCTGGGACGTGCCGCACTTCTCATGGACATGGAGGGACAATCCTCATCCTGTTGATTTGGACAAGAGAAAGGAGTTCGTTGACAAGGTGCTTGCTGACAAGGGCCTTGACTGGTCGAGTAGCTTTGCCCGCCGTGAGTACAATGGTGAATGGGCATATGATGATGACCTGCTCCTTTATCCGGAGTTTCATACTTACAATCCGCGTGAGGCACTTCCAAATATACCTGTTACGCGTGTGTTCTTCGGCATTGACTATGGTGTCGGTGATAATGACACACTTATCGGTATCGCATGGAATGACGATGAGAAGCGTGGATATGTGTTCTGGGAGGACAAGTTCAACCGCCTGGACATAAAGGACAGGACAGTGTCCCAGCTTGAGTACCTCTCGCAGCAGGTAAAGAAAGCATGGGAATATGCACTAGACTACTTCCCATCAATGACCAAGAAAGAGGCAAACAAGCACATTTTCTGGGATGCTGATGACAATGACCAGCACCTCACAGATTATATGAATATCAATGTGAAGATGCCTTATGTAGATGAGCAGACAGGCAGCAAGAAGGAGCTTGACCTGAACATTGCCAATGCACATAAGACTGACAAGGTGATTATGTTTGACAAGATACGTGACTTGCTACGTACTGGCGGACTACTGCTCATTGCCGATGGCAAGACAGAGCATGAGGCTTTGTCAACTATCATGAAGCGTGGGCCTAATGGTGAGGTATACGCAGAGGTAGACATGAAGGCCTACCATCCTGACTTGCTGCCTGCTATGCGATATGCATTGTGGAATGCAATAGGAATTTAGCAATATAGATTGCTCTAAGCAGTCTGATAATAGAGATTGGAGGACAAGATGCTTACACAGGAACAGATTGACAACACCCTGAGCATGATGCAGATGGCAGGTGTCTCTTCAGAGGTACTGAAGCAGACACGTGAGAACCTTCAGGCGCAGCTTGAGGCTGAGCAGAACGGAGGTCTCTCTGCTATGCAGAAGAACCTGCCTGTCAACAAGAAGACAAGGACAGTGAACGCTGCCATGGACAAGGCCAAGAAGGGCGGTGAGCGTACTGCTGAGGCTGAGGATGTGCTGAATGAAGTGCAGGGGAAGAAATATGATGGGGAGACAGATGCAAATGGTGTTACAGGCCTTGTATCTGGTAAAGAGGAGAAGCCAGAAGATGAGGAGCGTAATACTGGCATAAAAGAGAAGCTCGATAATGGCGGAATAATTGCTACCGGTAAGACTGGCCGCCGTGTGCTTGTCAAGGATGAGAGCGCTCCGTCAGGCTATACTGAGAAGAAGAGAAGAAAGGTAAGCCCTATTGACCTGCAGTGGGCTGATGAATATAAGGCCAAGGAAGGCGACAAACTCACAACTGGACAGCAGCAGGCTTTGAAAGTGAAAGGCCTGCTTGACAAGTACAAGCCACTTGACAAGAAGCAACGCAAGAGCAAATATAAGGTGAACCCGGGTCCACAGATGACTGCTGATGAGCTTGAGCAGATGGCGGACCTCAAGAAGCAGCTCTATGACCGTGATACTGGCGCTTTCTGGTATATACCTACTGATGAGGAGGTAGAGTCCGAGAAAAACGCGCGTGCAATGGAGTACGGCGAGAAACATGCCCAGAAAGAGAAGGAGTTCAACGAGAAAAAGGCTGCGTTCTCAAGGGACGGCATAACTGTGCCATTTGAGGGTAATGCCAATGTGATTGTTGACTTCTCGACAGACACAGCGGGCAAGGGTGTGTTCCCAGTGCTCATTTCTTCGAATGGACAGTCGCAGGCGCTGCTTGTGCCGTTCGACCAGCTTGGTGAAGTTAAACATGCTATCAAGGACTGGGCTGGTGATGAGCCTGTCAGCATGACATACACTGGCACTAACCGTGCTACTGGTGAAAGTATCTCTGCTAATGACCTGCAGAACAGATACCCTAAGGCTTGGGGCTCGCTGGACTTTTCTGACACTCCACTTCCTAAGCTCATGTCAGGCATGGATGTGAAGGACTTTGAGGGCCCTGGTGGTAATTATGCCAAGGACTATTATGACCTGAACTCAGTCTACCATAACAACCCTCTTCTGTACAAGAAGAACCATAATGAGTTTGTAATGGCTGCACATGATATGAACATGCGCTATCCTGAGTATATGCAGATGATGCAGGACAATTTGCTCAGGGACAACCGCCAGGATATTCTTGACGCCAAGAAGGAGTTCCTTGAGGCGTATAAGAATAAAGATTCAAAGGCGATGAGGGCTGCTGTTGAGAAATATCTTGAAGAGGCGGCTTCCAAGTCTGAGAACAGGATGACAAAGGAGGCTGTCGGCCGGCAGCTTGAGAACCTTCGCAGTGATAATCCTATGAACCAAGCTGAGGCGGTTGAATGGGCCAAGAAGAAACTCATAGGTGAGCGTCGCAGTGAGATACGTGATGATGTGCGCTATAATAATGCTTTCACTGCGCAGCGGCTCCGTGACATGATTGAGAAGCATGAGAAAATGAAGGGCTACCTGGACAAGGCTGCGCTGTTTGATGATGCTCAGAACCGTTTTGATTTGTATAATACTTTGCCGCAGGACTTCAAGATGGACCGGGAAGGCAACCTGTATACTATTACAGGTGAGGGTGATGACATGGAGGTCAACCCTCTTGGCAATGTGAATGACATCTTCAAGGAAGATGATATGAAGGGCCTGCTTAGTGAGCTGTTTGGTAAGGACAAGCAGGAGCTTGATGTGTACCGCCGCCCGCCTCATCCACAGACAGGTGTAGGTGAGGGCCTTGTCCTTGGTACTTCTGCCAATGTTGACCCTAGTACTGAGTATGGTAATAAGAGTATCTTTAGTTATCTGCCTAAGCCTGGAAAGAATATGGCTGACAGGTTCAGGCAGCTTTATGAGAATGCTGGCGGTGATGAGGTATATGACGCTCTGTCTGAGTTCGGCCTCAAGGAGCTTGACGACATAATCGGAAGGAACAGGCTCGGCACTGTCATGACTGACTTCGTAAAGCGCCCTAAATATGACCCTGTAACAAAGCAGCCTGTACTTGACAAGGATGGCAACCCTGTAATGGTGCCGCGCCTTGTCATTGATACAAGCTACCTGCCTAAAGCATATGCAGAAGAGGGCCTGCAGGTGCCTAGAAGAGACAGGCTTAGCAGGTTCCGCCGTGAGGACGGCTCAATTGACACTGAAAGCTTCAATGCATATAGAATGGCTATACTTGCACGTGCAATTGAGGCACAGAAACAGGCACTTGCATCTGACCGCATTATGGCTATAAATGACTTCCAGGAAAGGGGAGGCTTGTCCAACCAGCAGATGGCTGACAATGCAAAGATTTATAACAAGATTGTGGACAGCTTCAACAAGTATGGTGGCAATGAGGAGGACAGGAAGCGCGCTGAGGACGCCGCTGCTGCCCTTGCAGATAACAAGGCGCTTTACAAGAGCTACCAGAACCTTATCAAATCTGTATATGCTGACCTCAAAGACCCGGCTAAGGCAGCTGAGCACCTTGGCCTTGACAGGGACTATCCGATGTCCAAGGAAGACTTGACAAGTCTCATGAGCCGCTCAAAGTATATACGTGCAGGAAAAGACGCAAAGGAGAGGAAGGAGGCGTTCCTGAAGCTGCTCCTTGACAAGATTGGCCTGTCAAACCCTGAGACGTATGATATAGATGTGCTGCCTGAGGTTAGCGACTTTGAAAGGACGGACGAAGATGAGTAAGGCCCGGAAAGAGAAGGAGCCCACACTGCTCAGGAAGCTCATAGATATACACTATGAGCAGGCTAGGCGCCGCAAGGCGCTCCGCCTTCTTGAGAAGCAGTCATGGAGCATTGACTTCCTGTCCATGCTCCTTGTCAAGGCTGGCAAGAGCCTTGGGCATGGAGTGCAGCTCGAGATAACAGATAAGAATGGTGTGAAGCTCCGGCTGACCTATGACCAGGCAGCTAGGGCTGATTCAAATGTGCAGCTGTCTGCTGACACAGATATTTTTAACAGGCTTGATGACTCTGCTGCTGTGGAGGACTTCATCATGCGCCATAACACGAGGTAGCTATGGATTTAATAAACTGGGCGCAGGACAAGGTCAACAGGGAGTTCCGCCCTACACTTTATCCCGGCGAGAAGTCCGATGACTGGGAGATTCCAGAAGAGATAAGCTCAGACTTCCACAGGCTTAATAGTATAATAGAGGGCAAGTACTCAAGGGAGTTCCTCAAGGTCTGCGCCTTCTATAACAAGATGTTCCCGTCGCTCAAGGCTTCTGACTGGGCGAATGCCTCATATAATGTGCAGCCATTCACTGCGTTGGACCAGGAGAGGTCTGACACAGGTACTGGTATGCAGTTCAATTATCTGAAGCAGATTATTGACCAGATTACATCTAGGCTCGGCACTATCACATTTGTGCCTATGATTATATCTGAGGACCAGAGCTTTGAGTTCATTGTGTACAAGGATGAGGTCGAGCGTGTGCTCCGTATGTACATAAGGAATGATGACTTCAACAGGACAAGCCTCGAGGCGTTCCATAATGCTGCTGTGCTTGGCTATTCACATGTATTTATTGACCCGTATACTGGCAAGCTGACAAAGGCGAATGACTATGAGTTAGGTGTGTTTGAGAGCCAGTTTAATAAGAACCAGGTAGTGCAGATGCTTTACCGGGACTACTGCTTCCCTTCTTCTGAGGCGCTTAAGTACCTTATTGATTGTGATGACGGGCAGAAAGAGGAGATTATTGAGCATCTGCATGGCAAGACATGTGTTGACTTCAAGATGTATTTCAACTGTCCTGAGCACAAGGTGTATGTTACTATTGACAACAGGACACTGCCTCCACATGAGTATGACTTTGATGAGGTGCTGCTGACTACATTCCAGTGGGATACGGGCTTCTCTAAGGTTACTACATCATCTGAGTTTGACCTGCTTTACCCATTGCAGAGGGAAGTGAACAAGATTGCTGCTAAATTGCAGCAGATGGTGCGCATGTACAAGGGACCTGTACCTGTGTTCAATTCTGATGTTGATATTGCCATGAAAAATATCACAAATGGCGCTGGTGAGTGCCTTTATATTGACTCTTCACGCAGCACTGCTGACTTGATGACAGTAATTAATCCGACGCCTCTTGACCCACAGCTTTCTGCAGAGATTACAAACTATAAGACTGCTATGTATGAGCTTGCTGGCATTCAGAATGCCTCATTTGATATGGAGAATATGCGCTCTGCTGCAGCAGTTATTGCTCTTGACCAGACACGGGACAGTGTGTTCCAGGCGCAGCTGTCAGGAATGGCACAGTTCATAAAGAATGCGCTTATGCTGTACTTTAAGTTCTTTGCAAAGTATCCACAGTTCACTACGGACAGAAGGGCTGTGGACTGGGAGGCGATGCTTTCGCTCGCTGAGCGTTCTTATATTAATCTGCAGCCTGTACATGTTAATGACCCTCTGAGTGATGAGGAGCAGGCCAAACAGCATCAGATTGACTATATGAGGCTTGCCACTGCAAGGACAACACTTGACATAATCAAGGGCCGCATAACGTGGGAAACACTTCCATATTATATTGACCCGCATGAGATAGTGCTTACAATAGCTGCTACTCTCATCAAGTTTGAGGCACTTGGAATCGAGGTGCCTTATACTGTGCACATGTTCCTTGTGAGCGCTTATATTGACACAGTTGCTCATGGTGAGGCGAATCTATAGGAGACATTATGGAAGGCGGACAGAAGACAAATATACCATTGGACTCAGGGCTTGACGTACATTCATCAGACATGCTTGTCAGTGTGCAGCAGCCTAAGTTCCAGCATAACAGGCAGAAATACCAGGGTAAGTATCTCCCGACATCAATGCGCTTTGAGCATGACGGCTGGGCTGCAGGAAACGATGTTTACCAGTTCAAGGTTAACGAGGCACAGGTAGAAGCAGGCTCATATATAGTCACAAAGAGCTATGTGAATGGTAACCCGACATATAAGCTGGGTATCCGTGACAAGGACATGTACCTTGTATCATCTGTTTTCTATAATAATAAGAGCAGCATAAAGAGCTCAACTGCATCAGATGTGGATGTCAGCACAGGTGTCAACCCAGAGGTAAGTGGCAGTATATCTGGAAAACCCTTTGTCCTTGAGTATGACTCAGTTAAGGGGACAGTATCAAAGAAGGACGGGAGCGCGGATATTGTCCTTGTTTCTTCTGTGCAGAATACTGACTACTCTATTGAGATAAAGCTGCAGGACAAAGCCTCGCAGATACAGATTGGCTTTGCAGGGCTTGGCGTTCCTGGGGACTTGTATAATGGTGAGTACCTGCTAGGCTCGTTCAGCTTGTATAAGAACTTTGGAAAAGCAGATACTCCGGACTACAGGACACTATGGACTGACTCACAGTTCAACTGCTATTATAATGGCAGTCAGTTCTGGATTGAGGACAGTAATGGTACAAGGATGACTGACTACTATGCAGCTGTTCCTGGTGGGGACGGTGAGGTGCATTTGTCTTTTACAGTGCCACTTGTGTTCTATGATAATATGGTCGTATATACACAGGACTTTGTGCCATTCTTCTCAGGCATGACAAATAGTAACAGCTCAAAGGTTGTCAATACACAGTCATCAGAGAGCTACAATATAAATAAGTGGTCTTTCAGCATGTATGACCCTGAGAACACTGCTCCTGCTGTATCTGACAAGCTGTACAGGAACCTTCCGGAGTACTCAGGTGGAGCGTCTGACAGGAACAGGCAGCTGCTTGACCAGGCTGTGCCTATGTGGTTTGGTGTGAATGCCTATGCAGACTGGCTTAATACTGATGGGCTTACGGTCACAAAGCCTAGTGGCACAGTACTTGCTTCTGGCTCATGGGACTACGATGTTGACCATTATTTTGGCTACGATGATGAGCATATATACTTCCAGAGGGTGCAGATTAAGTGCACTGACTCAATACAGAAATATGACGGGGTGACACACAAGTGCCACTTCACTATGTGGGAGCATACAGTCGATGCTACTGACAAGGCGAAGATAAGCTACCACAATAACGGCTTCACTGTCAAGTTTGTATTCGGCATATATGAGAACTATGGCTATATTACTACAGACCCTTATACAGGGGACCATACTAATCATCACAGGGAGCATATCACTACAAAAGAGATTTCTGTCACACTTGACAGCACATACTCATATAATGACTGGGGCAATATACGTGACATGTTCTTCGACCAGCATGATGACAGGACAGATATTTATCTCTACTATATCACAGTGGATAATGAGGTTGTGTGGTCAGTTGACGATGACCATCCTGTAGGTTCTGTAATGACATGGCAGGGTGTGACGCTTGACATCTCTGGAAGCAAGTTCTGGCAGAGCGGTGGCCTTACAATTGTGATAAACTCACAGAAAGGCTGCTCTATACGGGATGACAGCCTTGTGCTGAAAGGGCAGCTTTCAAGCCTCGGGCCTAATATATCATATAATAATCATAACATAAAGATAGAAGACTGGACAAGTTCTACTGGCTCCGCACGCTTTATCAGGTGCTGCATGGCACATGTCCTGTCTGAACTGTTCATCAAGTCTGAGAGCCTGCTCACACCTTCACTAGATGCTACTGTCTTCCAGCTTAACGAGATAGAGCCATCAGCAAGCTCCAATACTTTGTACTACTCAGAGCTGTTTAGGCATAAGATTAATAGTGCTTTCATGTCACAGGGCAACTTGAGCTTGACTATAAACTTGTGTGCAAAGGAGAACAGCACTTATCTGTTCTATACAGACAACAGGTCAACAGATAATAGTATCAGTGTCTGCCCTGGGCATATATTATATAATGACATAAAGAAAGTGACGGACTATGAGGCAGGTAATATAAGCGCCTTGTCTATTGCCAAGAGCTACATAGGTGTAATTAATATTGAGTATGGCCTTACTATAAATATAAGTGCTGCTGCTGCTCAGACAAGTAGTGAGACTCTGTTCAACTATATACAGACTGCTGATAATATCTATGCAGGAGAGTTGCTTTCAGGTAACAAGTTTACTGAGGAGTATGCTGACCAGCTGCAGTCTGACATTTTATGGGATTTCTCAGGTTTGCCTAAGTTCAAGGTAGTGTTGAACCCAGATTCAGGCAGGGATATTGACCAGATTCAGGTTACGGGCCAGGAGATTATTGTTACTGCTGATGATAAGCAGGTCGCTAAGTATAACTATGACTTAGCAAGTTCCATACCTGATGGTACAGGTGTCATTACAAATTATCTTAAGTCTGGCTATAGTATAGGTATGCAGCTTGAGTATATAGACAGCTATGACCCAGATATTATGCTGCCTGTGAATGCTTTCCATGTTAAGTATACTACTTCTGCTGACTACGACCTGCATTTCAAGGGCACCAAGTCTCTTGACAGTTATCTGCAGCTTGAGTCTTTCCAGAATAACATTGCCGTGCTTGTGCAGCCAGGCAGATATAAAATTGAGGTGAACTATAGCTCTTCAGAATGTGGCCTTTATATATGGGACAGCACTGAGGAGAAGTGGGGGCCGGCACAGGATGCCGATGAGGTGTTTGGGGACAATTATTCATTCACACTGTCATCTTCAGATATAAGGACAATACAGGCTGTGCTGCTTGGCATTTATGACCCTGACAATATGGAGGTTGTGAGTATCACGCCTTCTGTCATAAAGGCTGTTGTCAATGGTGAGGAGATTGCTATTGACATCTCATCCAAGGGCCTGTTCAATAAGAATATCAAGTCAGATGTGCAGTTCTGCTATACACGTGTCAACAGCCCTGTGCTTGAGGATATTCCATTTGCCAACTTGGAGTCTGAGAGTGAGTTCCAGTTCCTTAAGCAGCAGTGGGACACTACCAATGAGACTGAGAACTTTTGGTGGATTGACAAGGATAATGTGCTTGTGCTCACAAAGAGCCATTTTGTCCTGCGCTGCAAGGCATCTGCTATAAGCGGCTATGATGGTGTGCTCATTGATGACTGGAACGGGGACATTTTTGTTGATGTCAAGAAGTGGCGCAGGTTTGATTACCTCCCGTCATCTGTCATCAAGTATATAGGCACATGTGCATACAGAGGGGATAGTGCGAAGTTTGTGACTCTGTCTGTATCTGGCAGCACCCTTAATATAAAAGTGTATGACCCGCTCAAGGACATGTCAATGGTAGAGTATGATGTGCAGTTCTCTAAGCGTGAGCTTGGTACTGCACTTAATACCAGCTCTGACAAGATATATACTTACTCTGACCTGGACTATGAGAGTGCTGTCTCCAAGGCACAGATAAGTGCGACATGTGTTGATGGCAATCTTATACTTGGTGTGCACGTTGATAATAACTTTAACCAGTGGGCACTTATTATAGGCAGTTATGTCCGTGTTATGCAGGGCTATGGCTATGTTGGTCTTAATGGCTCATTGACTGGAGGTGAGATACCTGCCAAGTACTTCTCTGTACAGGCGGGCTTCAGTGGTGTTGTACAGCCACTGAGCAAGCTCTCTGACAGGAGCTATAATATCTCAAGGCTTGAGGAGCTCTACCAGCTCACAGACATGGTTGTCGGCACAGACTCACAGCAATGGTATATCAGCAAGAACATACCTTCCATTGTCTCTCATATCGAGTATAATAGGGGCATCTTCACTGCCAGGGAGATAAAGCTCAACAACAATTATGCTGTGAAGTATGCATCATCTTCATATAAGGCTGTTAACTTCTCAAACTACAAGCTCAATGTCAAGGACATGAAGAATATACTGCCAGATTCAAATTCTGTGTGGAACACTGCTCTTTCTTTCATGGGCCGCCCGCAGATATACTTCCTTGAACCTAAGATTACTATTGCAAATTACCTACAGCAGACACTTGGACAGGCAGCTTATGTGCACTATAATTCTACTTCTATAAGTAGGAATGAAGACCCTGCAGAAGAAAGCACTGCTAAGAACTTCTCTGCAGAAAGTGCACTAGAACAGTCAAAAGAGACACTGCAGAAGGCAGCAATTCTCAGTGATGAGGTCTCATTTGACAGGCAGTCTGTCAAGCAGACGCAAAATACAAAGAGCCCTTATAGTACTGTCTTTACACTGTTTGCTGCTGCTTTAGTGTCAGCGCTTGACTGGGGCCAGGACAAGCTGCAGGTTAACAAGAATCAGAACCAGTCCGCTACAAGTGATACTGGCAATAAATACTCACAGATGTTCCTTCAGAATGTGAACAGTATGGCTGCTTCTGACATGCTTATTAATGCGCTCAACCCGTCTGAGACTTCTGAGGTTACTGCACTGAAGACACTTGATATGTTCTACTCAACTTCTGACAAGCAGGAGATTAATGCAGGCCCTGGTTATACTGAGCATAACTTTGTTGCGATGTGTATTGCACAGTCAGTTACGTCTATGCAAGCTGAGTTCTTACAGCAGCGTATGATGTACCTAATAACTGCTCTTACTTTCTACCAGATTAAGATAACAAATAAGGCAGCAGAGATTACAGCAGAGGCTGCCAAGGTTCTTGTAAGTGCACTTGGTGGTGCTGGATGGGTATTCGGTGGCCCAGCAGGTGGTGGTGGAACTATTTCTTCAATAGGTGCTATGGCTGCACAAGTAGCATATCTTGCTGCTATCACATTGAAGCAGGCTACAGATATTGCTCTTGACTTGCTTCCTCCAGTGCTTGAAGCACTTAGTGGAGGTAAGCTCAATTCCACTGTCACAATGCATCTGCCAAAACATATTTATGACGTTGAAGGCAAACACAAGTATGGAGCAAAAAGTGAGTGCTTCCGCTGGCCTTGCTTCGGCGTATCTTCTGCACAGAGTATCACAGATGAGTCTGTTGAGGTCGTGACACAGAACAAAGCGTGGGCTCTTAATACTGATGTAGGTTCTCCTGTTAACCAGATGGACTCTGGGCAGCCAGATTTTGTCACAGACTCTGTGTCTTCAAGCCTGCAGAAGAATTTTGTTGGTCAGGTGCCTTATCATATTGCCATGGTCAAGGGCAAGCAGAGTAAGGTTACTTTGCCTAATAACATGTCCTATGTCATTGGTGCTGAGTCAATATTACCGGCTAATGACTTCAAGAACCAAAATATCGGGCTGCCTGAGCCTTCTTTCAATAAGCCTAATCTGCATGACTATATGCTTGACCAGACTTGGCAGCTTTCTGTTGCAGCTGGTGGTGGCTATCAGATGTGGGTAAGTTGTAAAGATACCAAGCTCATAGATGGTGCTTTCAGTAATATAGTTGTTAATAGCCAGTTCTGTGGTGTTGCAAGCCCTTATACTGCTATTGAGGTCAAGACAGGAATACAGAAGCAGTATCTGCGTCCATGGGCAATCACTTCCAATGCTATCGCCCTTAATAATTCTGGCATAAACTGCTGCTTTGAGGAGAAGGCCTATCATGCTTTTGATGGCTATAGCCAGCGCATTGTGAACTGGCTTGGTTCTCCTGGGCTTAATAAGGAGTTCTTTGTAAGGCTCCATTCTTTCTTTGTCAATGACAGGTTCAAGCGCAGTAATATGGTTGCTGCTTCACATTACACTGGCAACTTCCAGAGTGAGCCATCAATGGCTATGCCTGGTGATATGACTAACACGCTATATGTGAACTTTGACACTACTGACACAGAGAGTAGCAGGAATTCAATTGACAGGGCTATCATTGGTGAGGTGCTTGGTATAGTACGTGTAGCTATTCCTGTGTTCTCTGAGTTTGTAAATACTCTGCCAGCTGCTGTCAAGACTACAGACTCTGTCCCTCTTGCTGTAATACAGGGCATAACAGGGCTTGTTTCAAATGTAAGGGACCTGCAGTCTGCCTATAAGATGCCAGTATCAGTTGACTTTACAATTGGCAAGACAGTATATAGGTATACTCAGGAGTATATCTGTGAGGTTAAGAAAGCTGTTACAAGTGGTGCAGTTGACTTGCAGGTCATTGTACCATGTCTCGGCCTTGATTTTATTGGCTCTACTCCTTATGAGGCTTACCTATACTCACATAATACAAAGCAGTACTACATTTTTAGCGGCGGAAGCTCACTGCAGCTTGTTAACATGGTTGAGAGGTTCAGGGATGTGCTCCATGGACGCTATGACTTTGTCAACCAGGAGGTGCTTATGCCTTGTGTTGCCACGTTCCTGAGGCTTGACAAGGATGTCCTTGATGACAATGATGAGACGGACAATATTATTGTGCCACGCCTGAAGGGAGGTGATTTTGCTGGTGAGGTGAGCCCTCCGCTTGAGACTATATTCAATACACGTAGCGGCTTTAGGACTGTATCACTTCCTTGTGGTATCACTTACCAGGGCCCTAACCGTTGTATCATAAACAGGTTCTGTTTCCAGGATTATATGTTGCAGCAGGTGAAGGACAACTATGGTAAGTGGAAGCGTGTGCCGCGTGAGAAGTACCATCCGTTCCGTATATATAAGGACAAGTATTCACAGGTTGACATTTCTGTCGAGAGCAATGTCAGGGGCTGGACACATAACCCGTTCCTGCTCGTGACGGCTCCACTTGGCATTTCTGAGAATGTTGACTGTTTCTTTGAGTGGGAGATTACTTTCTGCTGGCCAGTTGAGATGGACAAGCTGTATGGCCCTGATAACTATGCAGTGGTTAATATGCAGGCAGAGTGCATGACACCTGGCGGAAAGGTTGTTGCTGACCGCCCTGTGCATATCTTCCTTAAGAAGGACCTTTTCACAAGGACCGGGAACTATGGCTACTATTCTTTCAGGTACCAGGGAAAGTGTGGCGCAGGCAACAGGGAACGGCTCCATATCTGGTCTGACCAGTATATATGTGTGTCAGGCCTCCAGTGTGAGTATAAGCCTATGACTGAGCGGCGCACAGAAATCCTTACTATACAGGCTGATGTACAGGGAATGGAGGAAATATAAAAATATGGCATTTACACTGCTGTAAAGGCAGTGTATAATCTTTTAGAATGGAGTATTGCTCTTATGACAGTTGAAGATTATAGAAACCAGTATGACAGTGGTTTGCATAGCAGTTTGAATAGCCTCTTCAGGCTTGACCCTAAGAAACTTAGGGAAGAGAAGCTCAAAGCAAAAGAACTTAAGAATCAACATAAAATGAATTTGCAGGAAAAAAACAAAGCCCTTATGCAGGCACAGAAGGCATACCAGGAGGCTACTCCTGAAAATAGACAGGCTGCTCAGGTAAACCTGCAGAATGCACAGCAGGCACAAAAACAGGCTGAGACAGAATATACCAGTAGGCTTTCTAATACAGGAAAAGACCTATATAGTGTTGGGCAGGCTGCAAAGGCAGCAGGAAAGTCATTTGTCTCAGGTGTCAAGCAGCAGCTTCCAGGAAATAAGAACAATCAGTCAAGTAGCACTCAGAGTCAAGATAATGCTGCTTCTACACAGGCAAAAGACATAGTAGGACAGTCAGGCAGTAGGCAGGAGCAGACAGCTGAGCAGAAGGGCACAAGCTTCGGCCAGAAAGCTGCCAAAGCTGCAGGCTCAGCAGTACAAGCTGTTGGAAAAGCCATTGGTAATAAATGGCAGATGCAGCAGGCAGGGAAAGACCCTACAGGCAATTCTGAAGCAAACCGCCAGATAGCAAATAACCATTTGAATATGCAGCAGGCGACTAGCCAGGTGTTTGCTGACAGGGCAAAACAGAATGCTAGCCGTCCTTTAGGGTCAATTACAGGTGAGACTACACGACATCTCACAAAAATAAATGCTGGTGAGCAAGCAAAACAGGCCGCTGCAGATGGTGGTGCTGCATATATAATGCAAGACCATACAGTAATGGGTGATATTAATGCTGACAGAAACTTTAAGACACAACAAGCACAGCAGGCATATGACTGGCAACAAGAAGCAAATGATGAGCAGAATGTAGCAGATGTGCTTAGGCAGGATGCTACAGTTGCTGATTATAATGCTATGCAGGCAGCAGATTATAACAACCAGAGCAATGACCTTTCAAATGCTGCTAATGGTCAGCAGGAAGCAGCACAGCAGACAGCTCAGAACCCTTCAAGTACCCAGACTGCTGAGGAAGAGTCAACAGGCGCCAAGGACTTTAGTTTCCAGATTCCTGCAAATGAGGTGCAGGGAGTAATCAATGCAGTTCTTAACAATAAGAATGGTGCTGATATTAGAAATGGTGGAGGTACTACTGCCCAGCAGCAGTATTATAAATATCTTATTGATAATGGTGTACAGGTACCCCAGTCAGAAGTGTCTGCAGATGTGTTCAGTGAGATGAATGACATAAACGGGCAGGCAATGCAGGCAATGCTTAATATGCGCTCTGGTGGAAATCCTACTAAGAACTATGTCAAAGGCAAGGATGGCAAGTATTATGCTGAGGGTACTGGCGAGAAGATGAATGAAGACCAGATAACAATTAATAAAGCACTAAGTGGCAGTAATGCTGCATTTGGCAGATAACAGGAGGACATTATGGACCTTAGCACTTTGCAGAACGTGCTTACAAAGAACCCAGATAAGGCTATGCAGCTCTTTGACATGATTTCAGGGCTTGCTGCTGACCAGCCGCAGTCCCAGATTGCAAAGGACTGGGACCAGATTATACAGACAGTAGGTGTTGATGACATAATGAATGCATATGCTAGCCAGAAGGCTCCAGCTAAAGGTAAGTCAGGCTATTCTGGCTGGCAGCGGTACTTTAAGCAAATGTATGGCAAGAATGCTAAACCTACGGACTTTGCTCTTAATAAAATTGTGCTACCTGTTGCTGGAGGCCTTGCTGAGGCTACTGGTAATTCTGTAGGTGCATATAACTCTATTCTTGGCACTGCTCTTGGTGCGATGGCTGGTAATATTAAGAGAAATAGTGACTATGATACTACAGGATATGATGATGCAGCAAGAATGCGATTCCTTACTAAAGCAGCTAACAAGGTTGGTGTAGGTGCAGTTGGAAAGATTGCTGGTGATTTTGTAGGAAATACAGCACGCTCTATTGGTGCTGAGCTTGAGGCAAGGAATGACAAGGCACGTGAGGCTGCTCTTATGATGAATGAGCATCCAGTCGGTGACTTTTACCGTGATACTATGCAGCTGCGCAAGAATGCACAGAACATAAGTAAGTCTACAAAATAGGAGGACTTTATGCCTTATGCAATTATAAGGGCTATCATGGCCTTTGCCAATACATCTGCAGGCCGGCGCATAATAATGTATGCTGCTGGCAAAGCGCTTGAAAAGGTGCCTGAACTGAGCGGGAAGTTCAAGATTTCAGATGAAGACATGAAAGATATCAAGGCACTCAGGGACAGGGGAGCTCCATTCTCCATGGATGAGGTGGCACTGCTCTCTATGGCTGCTGGTGCAGATTCTGATGGCTATGCTCTTAATGAAGATGATACTGCTGATGAGTCTGTTATTGATGGCTATGCAAAATATCTGCATAACTACCTATATAATTATAAGGATGAGGCTGCAAAGATTGACAGTTCAATTGACCCTAAGCAGGACCAGATTGGAATCATGGCACAGGACCTTGAGAAGGTTAACCCTGCATGTATCAATACTCTTCCAAATGGTGTGAAGACAGTTGACACAGGACGGCTTGCACTTATGAATGCTGGTGCTATCGCTGACCTTGCACGGCGCCTTGACAAGATTGGAGGATAGCATGGATAAGAAATATGCATGGAATGGAAAGCAGCTGCCTGTCTATGATGAAGCAGGTATTGCTGATATTGATGACAGCATAATAGATAATACTAAAAAAGAGAAGCCAAAAAAGACAGTTGGGCAGAGCATTGTACAGTTTGGCGCAGGCTTTGCTGACAAGCTAAATAGGAACAGGTCCCAGTCTGTAGGTGGCTATGCTGATGCTTACAATTATGATTTTGGTGATGCTGGTTCTGATAGCTATCAGTTTAAGACTGGTAATAACGGGATTAAAAGCAGTTTCAATGCTCTTTTTGGTGGTGCACAGGGTGACGTCCTTTATAAGAAGTACCGGCAGCAGATTAATAGTCTTACAGATGCAGGTGATTTTAACTCTATCCATGATATGGCGCATATGCTCCTACAGAAAATGGATAGTGTACCTGCATTCAAGGGACGAGTGAAGTTCTTTATAAAAGACAGTAAAGTGCAGTTTACTATTGACGGTAGGGACCCGTTTGCTGATACTAGCATTGAAAAACAGAATATTATTGACCCGCAGTTCCTGTCGTTTGTCAGTAGCTTCTCAAAGAATCTTCCAGAGTATAAAGCACTGCAGGTAATCCTCAAAGGAGGCTCAAATCCTTTCTCAGCAGCAGTGAATAAATCTGCTATTTCAAAGTCTGTGATTAACAGCCAGAATAATGAGTTTGAGCAGAAGAAGCTGTTCGGTGTTACAGATGATGACATGCAGAGGAAGCTAATTAATTATGACAGCTACATAAGCAATAAGGGCTCTTCAACAAGGATTGCACAGGCTGTTGCTAATGACATAGCAGGTGCACTCTACATGTACTGCCAGGATAATAGTAATGAGCAGGCACAGCTGCTATATGACAAGTGCTACGACTACATAAGCAGGTTTGCTAAGAAAAAGGACCCTGCATTTAATAGTGTATTCACAGTGTCATTTTATAATGCGCTTAACAACCTGAGCACAAATAAGGGTGTGAAGAGCCCAGAATGGCTAGAGCAGCTTCAGCAGGCGCAGGCCTATATCTCAAAGATTGACTATTCTGCTATGAGTGCTGTTGCCAAGGGCTATATCAACAAGGACAAGGAAAGCCATGACTTTACTAACTTCAATAAGGCGCTTAAAGATATAAAAGTAAAAGGAGGCTCTAAATGAAGATAAAGCCTAGCGCAGAAGCTGTATTCTCACTGACAAGTGCTGGAACAGATACAGGTAATAATGGCACATTCAAGAATGTGTCTGGAGCTAAGGAGGATGTAGACTCTTACTACTCTAAGGCAGATAAAATAGTAGCAGATAAAGGTCCTCTTGCCAACAAGAGGCAGCAGGAGGCTCTCTCAAGAGAACAGTGGGAGCAGCCGCTTCTTGATACTAAATCAAGAGCGAATGGCATTTTTGGTGAGCTTAACTCTGAGAAGAACAGGCTTGCTATGGACCCACATTATAAGGAAAATATTGGTAGAGGGAATTATCGTGGCAACTTGAACGGCCTTACTTATGAAAGCACAATGAACCTTTCGCGCGCTGCTGATGCCCTCAATAACAGGCGCTGGTGGAAGCCGGGGCGCGCAGGACTATTTACTAAGAAGTATGGTGTCGACCGCGGTGAGATAGGTAGCTCTGAGAGATGGGAGCCTATCGAGACACAGGAAATGCGCCAGATGCGTCAGAATGAGGGTGTTGAGGCCTATGTACGACAGCGTGATGCTAACCGACAGGCAAATGTGCAGGACTATGCTCAGGAACTCCGCCGTAAGGCAGACGATAGTATTTATACAATTGCTAACCTGCTTGGCACAAGTGATGTAAACATTAATAATGCTATCAGGAATGGTGTTGTTGGCCTTAATATTAATACTCTCAGTGCTACACAGCTTGGCTTTGCTACATCTGAGATTGTCAGTGATATTGCCCTACGTACTAAGAATAGGCTGCTGCAGGCTGTTGCTGAGAATATGCAGAAGAACCCAGATGCTGTGTCAAAATTTGTCTCTTTATTCTTTACAGGCACTGCTACACCTGGTCAGCGTGATATTGCTAATACTGAATTTCAGAACCTTATTTATCAGGCATGTGGCGGGGACCCTTATATAATGGCTGCTACTAGAAGCATAGCAGGTGCTGTAGGTGCTGAATTGCAATGGCAGTATGCTCTTAATGGAAGCAGAGGTTATTGATGCTGCAGATTAATACTAATAACTTTGCCTCAGATGCACTTGAAGATGCAATGAGGCTTGCTCAGACAAAGGCGCTTAACAGCTATACATTCTCTGATTGTTTAGCATTCTTGAACTATACATGGCGGGACATCTATGACCGTATGGCGTGCATTGATGATGGCTATTATGGCCAGAATGTGCAGCTCACACAGAAGCTCACAAAGCTTCCGCCTTTTGTCAAGAATACATTACAGATTTATGCTGCTCAGTCTCCTGTTGGCTATGACCGGTATATTTTCCGTGATGCAGGCACTGCTGATATGACTGCTTCTGGCGTATACCGTCTGAGTGGTACTGATTTATACTGCCCTGATGCTGAGCGCAAGAAAGTATGGATGTATTTTGTACCTGCATGCCCACAGGTGTTCTTTACACATCATAACAGGGACCCTGAGGTTTTTGAGGGTATACCAGAGACAAAGCGGCAGGACATTTATGGCCTGTTCCAACTTATAGGTATGACTAAGGACAAGAAGCCTGTGGACATAAAGACTGCTACCCGTGATGAGATTAAGAGCATTGACAAACTCTATATGAAGCACAGGCATACCCTTGTTAGTGAGGATGTTACTGACATCTATACAGCGGCTCCTCTTGATGACGAGGATGACGGCTACTGGCAGATTGTATATATATCCTGTGACTTTCCGTATGTCTTTGTCAGCTATGAGCACTCTGTAACAAAAGAGCATATATCTGGCTTCTTTGGCTCAGACAGGGAGTTCACGAGGTATAACCCGTTTGATTATACTGGACGCAACTCAGATATTGAGTATATAAGTGAGTTGTGGAATGATAAGACAGGCATGGGTGTAACAGTACTTGACTATAATGATATTGGCAGCGATAGCAAGCCGAAGGCCAAGAAGCTAGGCTGGACACCCGACACAAGGCTTGACTACCCCGCTCCTGAGATGTACCGCTACCTTGTAGCAAGGCTCGCTGACAAGTTCTCAGCGCTGAATGAGTCGAATGTCATGGGAGTGCAGAAAGAGCTTGTCGAGGCACACTATGCTTTCGAGGCCTTTATTGCTAAGGATAAGTCAGCATTCAGACGTATAAATAATGCCAACCCTGCTACTATAGGAGACTGGCTATGATTGCAGAGAACAGAGAGCAGGCAGAGAAAACAGACCAAGAGGAAGTTATTCAGGCCCTGCAGAGCTATCTCCGCCAGGAGGCAAGCTATGATGCTATGCGTCAGTCAAGTGTAGCAGAAGGCATGGAGAAGCGGCTTACCATGAAGGCAAGGGACTTTGCCCTGCAGCATGGGGACAAGTCCCTTTCAGATAATGACTGCACTGCTCTTGCACAGGAGGCAATCCGCCGTTATATGAATAACTGGCAGGGCAAGAAGCAGGGTGAGGATGACCGTGGGCACCGTCTAGGTAAAAGCAGTTTTGCTCCTTTTTAACATATTTACATGGAGCATTTTATAGAGTATATTTCTTATAATGGAGGTTCCAATGGATTTGGAAGAACTTTCAATGAGGCTTGGCAGCTTGGAGCGTGCACGGGCCACTGATATGCAAAAAGCTGCTCAGCAGGCCTTTATGGACAAGTATGGCAGCCGCATTTCAAATAACTCAAGCCTTGGGCTTATTATCCTCAATGAGCTGAACCGCCGTGGTGTGGATACATCTGCTGCTGATGAGGCAGTACAGGAAATCCTTGACCAGCTCAGAATGGAAGCTACAATGCTCCTTGATACGATTAAGGATACTATGGAGCAGGGAAGTGAGCTCCTTGACAAGATAGATAACATGCAGGAATCTGTTGAAGCGGCAGCAGCAGCTACTGGCGCAGATATGTCAGTAGCTTCTGAAGAAATGCCAGCTGAGCTTTCTGAGGCAGAAGCAGGCATGATACCAGAAGAACAGCTTCCTATGGAAGGTGCTCCTGAAGAAATGCCAGCAGAAGCAGGGATGGAGGGAGCTCCAATGCCTGAAGAAGAAATGCCAGCAGGTGCAGGTGAGCCTCCAGCGGAAGTTCCTCCTGAACAGATGCAGGAGCCACTTCCTGAAGGTGATGTAGTTTCTGATGCACGCATGAAACGCATTAAGAATATGCAGGATAACTGGGGGAAGACATCAGAAATGAAGAAGCGCGAAGAAGAGTCAAAGCAGGCAAAGGACACCAAGCCTGCTGCCAAAGATGGCAACAAAAAAGAACAGCGGGCAAAGTTCATACGTGGAATTGTCTCTGACAGAAGAATGAAGGCAGTAAAGAAGAATGTTTCTGTACAGCCTGCTAACCAGCAGCGTTTGAGCAGCAATATTATTTCAGCCTGTCTGGGAGGATATTAATATGTTCAAGCCAGAAGCACTTGAAATGCCAGAGCTCCAGTCTTTCCTTAAGGACTTTGTGGCTGAAGAGTCACGAGCAGATGGCGATGATGAAGAGGTGAATTTCGACGGCCTCACTTCACGCGACCTTGTAGATTACCTCAAGGATGTCTATGACTATGATGAGGATGAGCTTGTCAAGCTCTATGAGGACTACCTCAATGGTGATGGTGAGTTCCGTCTTCCTGATGACTTCAAGCCTATTACTACTGAACAGGAAACAAAAATGGCTATGGATGTAGATGGTGATGGCAATATTGATATGACTGCTATAGACAAGGACAGCAACGGCAAGCCTGAGGAAGTCGAAGTGAAAGACGGCAAGGGCAAGATAAAGGCCAATGCTGTAAAGAAGGCAATCACTGATGACGACTACAAGGCGGAGACACCAGAAGAGGTAGAAATCCGCAAGGAGCTTGGCGTTGGCGGTAAGTTCAAGCCTGAAACACCAGAAGAACATGCTATAGCTGACATTGACTCTACAGGCACTGTAGAAGATAAGAGTAGTGATGACAGCTCTTGGAATGACATCATAGGTGCTCTTACAGAAAGACGCTACTAGTAAGTACCTGCTCAAAAAGCAGACTTTATATTTTCTTTTTAATGCTATATGGAGGTAAATATGGCAATTACAACAGACCAGTTGGAAGCGCTCAGTAAGCAGGTATTCATTACTGACTACTTGCTCAATGGACTTTTTCCATGTCAGTCAGACATCGTAAGATTAATCCGCAGCAAAAAGCGTGCTTGGGACTTCAATGACAAGTTCGAATACCGCATGCTCTTGGCAAACACAAATACTGGTGGTTCTTTGAACTCTCAGGTTTACAAAGATACTGTAGGCCTCCGCAAGCCTGGTGATTTGGAATATGGAACATACCATGCAACTTATGGTACTGTTACTGATGGCTTTGATGTTGACATGATGGTCAACCTTGAAACAAAAGAAAAAAGAGCCGCATTCAACTCTGACTATGCTACACGCATGCACTCACTCCGTAACAACGTTGCTGCTCTCTTTAAGAACTTCGCAATCCATGGCCGCTTTGGTGTTGTTCATCAGATTCGTGCTTCTATCAAGGCTCCTTCTACTGGCGCTTCGAAAAACCCAGTTGCCAACGTATTCACACCTGTGCTCGGAACTCCGTTCACAATCAAAGTGCCTGTAAACGTTTTCAACAGCAACTTTAAGCGCGGCAAGATGCTTATCAAGACAAAAGAAGCAAAGCCTTGGGGTGCAGCAGATGTAGAAGAACTCTACATGGTGCTTGACAATCAGCCAAATGAACTCTCACTCTTGCCAATTGGTACAAAAGTATCTGCTTGGGCAGACGGACAGTTCCTTGAAGTTGCTCAGAACCGCGAAATTGTTGGTATGCCTGCTGATGCATTCAGCCAGTGGGACAATGCTGCTATTACAGTAAATAATGGCCCATTCCAGGGTGTTTATGACCAGTTCACAGGAACAGGCAAATACACTGAAGGTGCAAACGCTGTAACAGGTGCTATGGAAGGTATTGCTGACCTCTTCCCATGGTATACAGACCCAGCAGACATGGAGACACGTCTCGGCCTTGATATGCCATATCGTGGACAGAGCAACCGCCTTGCTTATTCTACAGAACAGGCTGGTGGTTATATCCTCCAGAAAGATGGTGAGCACATCATCGATGCTATCATGCGTGGTGCGTTCTTGACAAAAGCAACAGTTCCTTATGCTGATATTGGCATCTGGATGAACCCTGTTACCCGCGTAGCACTTGGCTATGAAGAAGGCAACTCTGTTCAGGTACTCCGCGACAACTTTGTTGCTGGTCCTATTGTTTACCAGCGTGGTGTCAAGTCAACTGATTACCAGATTGGAAATCAGGTTGTCAAGGAAGTTGTTGAAGACCTCAACATGCCGACAGATGTCATTGTCATCGGTCCTAAGAATGACCTCAGCTACAACTGCTGGGACAATGCGACATTTGAAATTGACAAGTACATCCAGGAGACATGGGGCAAGTCAACTCCTCCGAAGATTGAAGAGCTCCAGATTCCGAATGAGCTTATCACAAAGCTTGACATTTCACAGCGTATCACTTATGGTTCACCAACTCTTACTGACGGACGCCTTGCTTCATTCAGCAATGGAAACAACATCCGCCATCCTAAGAATGTTGTGCCTGTTGCTATGCATGAAATGGGAGCACTCTTCACAGAGTACCCATATACATATACTGTTGTTAAGCTCCGTGAGCCAATCACTGACTTGATGACTGTATAAGGACTGACAGATGGCCTACAGCTTGCCGACAGACCTTTCATTTGAAGAGGCAAACCAGCAGTTTGTGAAGCGTAACAAACTCCTTCAGAATGAGAGGGCCTTGAAATCTGAAAGGCTTTCAAAGGCCCTGTCTGGCGTGCCACATGGCCCTTATGTCGAGCCTAAAGACTGGAGTATGCTCCCTCTCCGCCCAGGAGAGAAAAGGGTTACTCCAGTCATTATCAATGGCAAGCTCCATAAGTTGTATGGAGTGCCAGCACTTGCTAATAATGGCGAGCTGATTACAGAACAGTTCCGTGGCCGTCCGCTCAAAAAAAGTGAGGCTACAAAGTATATGCAGGAGTATGCTGCATATAAGAAGGCCCAGGAAGACTATGACAAAGGCACAGGCCCACAGTGGGAGACATACCGTAAAAAGTATGAGGACTATCTTGGCAAGCTGAATGCCTATCAGCATAGGATTGACAAGCGTGATAATACACTTGCTCAGAGGTCTGCTGAAAAGCAGATGAAGACTGCTCAGCGTGTTGCTCATAAGCAGAAAAAGGCTGAGCTTGAGCGTACTTTCCATGGGCGTATTAGCCCAGAAGCATATGCAGGGCTCTCACCATGGAACAACAAATATGGCAGCTTCAAGAAGCTTACCAAGAAGCAGATGGCTGACATAGGTATTGACTATAATAAGGTCAAGAAGCCGCCAAAGAAGACAATACACCTTGCTGACGGACGTACTGCTCAGGTGATTGATTCAGAGCTGGGTGTTCCGCTTGGATTCGGAAACCAGCATGGGTATAAAGGTGCCTCAGAAGTCGAAGTAATGGCTGACGGGACATCTTCATATGAATATGCTGTCAAAGCATTTGACGGTAAGCATAAGACATATAAATGGGACGGAGAGTGTGGGCACATATCAGGGCTCGAGTACTCTAACTACTACAAGCTGCTTAAAGTGATATTTGCTAATGGTGATATAGTGATTTACTATCGTATACCAGACACTGTTGCTTTTGAGCTGCTCCACTTTGCTGAGACAAAGCAGGAGTCCACAAATACTTTTGACGGCAGCCAGCGGCATGTACTTGGAATACGCTTCTGGGACCTGATAAGGATTAGGGGAACTAAGGACTGCTCACAGTTCCGGTTCGAGTACTGGAACAAGAATGAAGGGACAGGCGGACCTGTTGGACGGCCATCAAGTGGTGAGTACTTTGATGTGCCAAAGATGCAGGGCCATGAAAGTGAGGGATATGACATCAATGAGCTCAGGCAGTGGATGCAGGACTTTGAGAAGGAGCATGGCAGGCGCCCTACTCCGAATGAGTACAAAGACAAGACTGCTGAGCTCTCAAGCAAGAGGAGCATAGGAGACCGCCATGTGTACAAGCCTCCACTGCTTGGTGATGTCCAGACAACGAGGATTCATGCTGGCAAAGATATGGGTAATATAACCATAGATGACCTTGACAGCTACTTTGATGAGAGGTTTAATAATGACCTTGCTGCTAAGGGTGTGAACAGGGCACGCCTTCAGCAGGCATACAGCGAGTATAATGATATGTCGAAAGACATTGACCCTGAGCAGATTGGAAGAATGCTCCGCAACGCCGGAGCCAGTATATAAAGCAAGGAGCTTATTATGAGAATTAGCAGAAACATCCTTAATAACATGATGATGGACAACCAGCGCAAAAACCCGCTTTACCAGACAATCATCACTGACTTGGCGATTACAGGAAACATGGACAGGGAAGACGCAGAGATGCTCCTTGGCTACAAGATTCCTGCTTTCCTTCATACTCCTGACGGGCAGTCATTTGAAGATGAGCCTGAAGACCCGGTAGTAGAAGATGACGAGGACGATGAGGATGTCCCGCTTGTAGACGCTGCAGATGAAGCTGATAGTGAAGACGAAGATTCAGACGACGAAGATTCAGACGACGAAGAAGCTGATGAATAAGCCGGAGGGCCTTGAATGAGCACATTTACACAGTGGAACGGACCGCAGGGTGCCTCTGGGCCCTCTGCAAAAGATATTACTGCTCTTATCGATGCTTACAATAATATGTCATCTGCACTGCAGGCACACCTTGCAGCTGTAGCTCCGACAGACAGCTCTGTGCATGGCATTGTAAGCTACGTAAACTCAGTAAAAGCAGAACTCCAGGCACTACTTGGAGCAAAAGCAGAAAATACTGCTCTCGCGGCAGTCAAAGATACAGCAGATGCTGCTGCTACTAAGCAGGCGCTTCTTGATGCTGTCCAGAACATGGAGCAACTTATTGCTGCAAAGGCAGATGAAAAAGCGCTTTCAGCAAAGGCAGACACTGCTACTACTGAGGCAATGCAGAAGAGCATTGACACTATTACAGAAATGCTTGACAAACTGCAGGCTGAATGGGACAAGTTTGCTGCCCACTATAAAGATGAGGCAGCAGAGCTTGCATTCAGTACTATCATCAAGACAGCTGAATACTTCATTGGCAAGCTGCATGCACACTATGTCATTGACTTCACCAAGTGGAGCCATTTCACTGCTCCTTTTGCAGGAACTGGCACACAGGACTCTTCTGACACTAACGGCATCTTCATACTTGGATGCCTCTCAATGGACTGGACTGATGATGATAATGCTCCTGACAAAGAGCAGGCAGCAAAGCCGGCACGTGCCTATATCAAGTATGTGAACACAAACCCATTTGACGCAATTATTGATATGTCAGCGACAAAGGCTGAAGGAAAGTTCAGCGGCTCGCTTTCTGTGCATATATCAAAGAAAGCAGGCACATGGCAGAACATGAAATTCCACCTTGTGCACGGAACAGACAGTAAGGGCAATGAGGCTGTATATCTCGGCATCTCATCAAGCAAGCTTGCTTCTGCAGGCTCAGACTACTCAAATGTCAATTTCCATGTAGCAGGAATAAACTTTCTTGCTCCAGGGCAGATTGGCTTTGTTGTGCCTACTGGCCTGCTCAATGGAATCACAGACGCTGCTATTGGAATGGGTGCTGACAGTGCTATTACTTTTGATGATATTACTGCTAACAGTGTCATGTCAGACAATTACCTTACTGCTGAGGCGAAGAACCTTTTGCATATTGAAGTGCTCAAGGACCCTGATGGAATTGGCAAGGACTATGAGCAGCTCTTCATCGGTAATAAGGACCTGAATGACATAACATTCACTACGCGCCCTTCAATGATTGTGAACGACCAGGAAGGCAACCAGCATGAATCATATTTCGTGACCTCACAGGACATCAAGAACTGCACAATCCCAGTTGGAACTGTATTCCGCTGGCCGTTCGTGGATGAGGGCACAGGCAAACTTGTGAAAGTGCCTAAAGGATTCATGGCATGTGATGGCAGCCAGTTTAATGCTCTTGACTACCCTGAGCTCGCTGAGCTTTGTGGAGCAGATGAGTTCGGTAATGCCACTCTTCCTGTTGAAGACCACGCTATCATCAAGGCATACTATTTCGATATGATTGACAAGTCAAGCACTCCGGACTTTGAGGAGATTATCAACTTCTCTACACTCAACAAGAAAATCAACAAAGAGACTACCCGCGCAACAGACGCAGAGAAAGGCCTCTCTATCCGTATTGACAATAATGCTGCTGCTATTGAAGCTGAGACAGTCCGTGCGACAGAAGCTGAGGCTGCTGAGAAAGCACGTGCTGAGGCAGCAGAAGTAGCAGAAACTAAGCGCGCAACAGATGCTGAAGCAGTCCTCACAGCAGGTCTTGCTACAGAAATCAAGCGCGCAACAGATGCTGAAGACAAGCTCACTGAAGAAATCACAGCAGAAGCAGATAGAGCAACTGCTCAGGAGACTCTCCTCAAGAGCGAAATTGACACAGTATCTAGTAACACAGCAGATAATACTGCTAATATTACAGCTGAGAAGCAGCGCGCTGAGACACGTGAAGCTGAGCTTCAGGCTGCTATTGAGGCAAGTGACGCTCTCACAGCTGCTGAGCAGAAACGTGCAGAAGAAGCAGAGGCAGGCCTCCAGGCAGGACTCACTGCTGAGACTGACCGTGCCACAAAGGCAGAAGCCAAGATTGCTGAGGACCTTGCAACTGAGACAAGCCGTGCAATTGAAGCTGAGACAACACTTAATGAGCGTGTGGACAAGTATGAAGTGCTTGAGTCACGCCTCCAGGGCAATATTGATGCTGAACAGGCAAGAGCAGAAGCTGCTGAAAAAGTTCTCCAGGAAAATATCACTGCTGAAGAGACCAGGGCCACAGAAGCTGAAGCTACTGAGAAAGCACGTGCTGAGACAGCTGAGACCGAGCTTGCAGGAAAAATCACTGCTGAAGAGGCGAGAGCTACAGGAGCTGAAGAGACCCTTCAGCAGAACATTGATACTGAGGCACAGAGCAGAGAAGCAGCAGATACTACTTTGC
>ERZ808277.68-NODE-68-length-61131-cov-13.133424_pt1 | contig 61131 bp, 75 predicted proteins | sample MGYA00521240_ERZ808277 | MGnify/ENA primary metagenome ERZ808277 (study PRJEB31516, sample SAMN03275599) | gut metagenome | biome: mammalia-associated habitat; material: feces | host: Papio cynocephalus | place: Kenya | collected 2012-07-17 ... | reverse complement strand
CCACCAAGGATACCACCAAGGATACCACCAAGTATAGCCCCAATGCCTGCACTTAAAAACTTATCTTTTAAAGCTCCAATGAACTTATTTACAAAATCTGTAGCTGTCTCAGAAAAGTCAGGAACTTCAGGAATAAGCGAATCACTTATATCACCAACGTCACCAATACCACCAATGTCACCAATATCTCCAGGATTATAGTCTGGAACATCAATGTCACCGGTGGTATCTTCATCTATATTATTCTTGGTAAGCTTGAATACTTCATCAAATGATAGCAAGTCTTTCATAGACTTTTTAAGCTTATCTGCAGCTTTCTTTGCCTTCTTTGCAGCCTTTTCACTTGCATCGCCTATAGCAGACATTCTGTCTGCAGTGGTATCAAGCCTTTCATTAAACTTATTGATGTCATTCTCTCGCTTCTTATTTTCTTTCATAAACAGAGAATTAGGATCTACACCATTTAACGAAGACATTTTAGCAAAGACATTCTGAATAGCTTTACCAAGTTTAGTGAAACCGCCAGATAAGCCTACTACTATGGCACCTGCTGTTATAAGTATCGCCCATAAAGGATGCGCTGCAACAAATGACATTACAGTAGACAGTCCTAGTAATGCCTTAGATATAACCTGAGCAACAGTAGCTACTACTAAAGACGCTACTGCTTTTATCTTAAACACTACCCACATTGCTGCTGCTGTAGCAAGGGCTGCTGTGAGGATATTCATAGCTGTTTTATTTCTAAGGACAGCTGCTGTAACTTGTGCAAATATGTCAAGTACAGTAGTAAGTACAGGAGCAAAGGCATTAAACACCATAAGTAATGCATACGCTACATGCTTGCATAGTATAAAAGCATTAGATAAGTTTATCTTTATAACCGTCCAAAGATTCATGAGGTTAGCTACAAGCATCCTAACTTGTAGCTGCAATTCTGGAGGTATAATTTTCTCAAATACGCCTCCAAGTCCCTGCAGTTCATAAATGTTTCGTATAGCACTAAGCCAATCGCCAAATGCAAGAGTAATAGTACGTATCTTCTGATATAGTGGATCAAATACACCAGACATAAGTATAAGAGCATTATCTTTAATATTACTTGCTGCACCAGATAGTGTTTTAGTAGAGTTTTCTACAACTCCACTAAATCTCTCATTCATACCATCTATAAGAGCATTAATAGCTACACTAGCTGGTATAGCTTCGTCTCCAAGATTCTGAAGCTGCTTTTGAGTAAGCCCGAGCTTTTCCTGCAATATCTTATATGCAGGAATACCTGCTTCAGCAAGCTGTCTCATTTCTTCATTCATCAATCTACCCTTGGTGTAGATCTGACCCATGGCTCTTGATACAGACTCAATGATAGCAGGATTATTCTGAGCAGAAGACGCTGACATAATACCTTTCATTACGTACATGACATTCTTGTATTCAATACCATATGCGAGAAGTCTCTTCGCTGCTGCTTCTGACTCAGTAAAGTCAAACGGTGTTGTTGCAGCAAAGTCTTTAAGTACATTAATGAACTCATCAGCAAGCTGGGTATCTCCAAACATATTTTCATACGTCATGTGGGCATACTCAAGCTGTGTACTAAACTCAACAACAGCATCTGTACAATTTCTAATTGCATTCATTCCACCATAGAATGCTTTAGAAATCATAATACCTTGTACAATACGCGCTACATCTTTAAACTCAAACTTAGACTGCTTAGCAGATCTTCCTAAACTGTCATTTATACGAGCAGACGTGCTATTAGCCATATTTGCGGCTTCTCTCATGCCTCTAGCAAAGTCATTTATATTAGCCCTAAGATTAACTACTAAGTCAGAAAAAGCCATTGTAGCACCTCCTTAATTCCATCCAGGTATTTGATCTATAAAACCTTCTTCAGTGCCGGTAGATGTATTATCATCAGCACTTCCGTACTTAGCTTTTAAGAAGTAGTTATGCACTTTTAACTGACTTTGAAAAAACCTCGGTGTAAGGTTCATTACTTGCTCGTCAGTGTAGTGCAACCAAACTCTCCCAGCGTATAAAATAAATGGCCAATCCCAGTCATCTTTAACAAAAGGATTGGCCACATCTTTACCACTGGGATTTATGCGTTTGGGTCAGACGTGTTCCCGTCGGGTAATTTAGCAGGTTCTTCCTGCTGAGGTAAATCAGAATCAAGAGCATTCTCGACTGAGTTCATAAGCTCCTGTAAGTACTGAACGTCAATAAGATTACCGACCTGCTGCTCTGTAAGGTTCGGGTCTTCATGCATAAGACCTGCCCAAAGAATGAATCTAACTGCTTTAATGCTTCCTTCATCAAGTTTAGCAAATGCAGCATCTACTGATCCATACTTATCTTCCAGTTCAGCCATAGCATTGAGCGTAAATCTTAATGTACGCTCAACGCCGTCTGTCAAGGTAATCTTAACCGGTTGATTTTTAATATCTTTCAAATTTGCCATGTTAAGATTCCTCCTTTAATATACGACTATTTTGTTTCTGCTTTAGCAACCTGTACTACAGGAGTACTAGCATCTTCTTTAGTTGTTAATGTTTCTACTTCTGTGGCAGCAGGCATAACTACTGATTCGAACCACTTTGTGATTGTCTCAGATTTAGCTTTTTCATATTCTTCATCAAGCTCATATTTCCAGACTCTCTTCTTTTTAGCACCGATTGTAACTTCGTTGTTAAGACGAGTGAACTGGCCAGAAATTGTATCAGCCTGGAAGTTGATGCCATCACCTTTTGTTTCATTCTCTTCTTCCGGATCCATGAATTTACCTTTGTACAGCCAAGTGTAACGGTACTTACCATTAGACTTAAGAGTTCTAAAGGCAATTGCCACGTACGGAGGAATATCAGAATCACTGTATACTACTGCACCGTTTGCATCTACAACATGCCCAAGTAAATCTGCTCTGTTCTCGGTAGTAAGTTCGTTCTTCTGAATTTCAACTTCGATCTTACCAAGGGTAGTAGCTGTTTCCATTGGACCATCATCTGCAAACAGAGTTTCCTGAGAAGCATTAGGATTAATGTTAATGTGCATTACTCCAGGTGCTGCCTTAGGAGTCCCAAATGTAGGAGCTGTTGTAGCAGTGTCTTCTTTTGTCATGATTGCATACATAAGGTGGTCACAACCAATTCTTGTAGCCATATTCTTACCTCCTATTCAATAGTTGTTGTTATTCCAATATTAAAGCCATACGTAACTCTGTTATCTGCATCTACTCTAATCTTATACGGGGGTTGCCTCAAATACACCTGTCCCCATCGATCATCACTAAGATGAACTACAAGATTCTCACTTAACTGAGAATCTGCTCTTAGAGCTTCATACATTTCTAACACTTTACGTCTAGCAATATCAGCACTTCTATCACGAGCAGTTATCTGCACTGATCTATTGACCAGGTCATCGTAAGATACAGCAGGATCACCTTTGTACTCGTGCAATGCAATTATACTGTCAGGGGTTTCTGGTGCGAAGTCTCTAAAACAGTCTTCGCCATCACCAATAGCTAACCCCTTACCAACAAAGTAATTAACTAAGTCAAGCAATAATGGATTTGCCATGATGTTCCTCCTAACTATTACTCATACTTGAAAGTGCATTACCTACATACTTGAATACTGTCCTTGAGAACTTCTTCTCGCCATATTCTCTTACTGGATCCTCTAAGAACTTAGCCTTTCCATTAGGATGATATGCTGTGAGGTCCTCATGTACAGACATCATGTACTCTGAAGCTTTTTCCTTACTTTTAGGATTCACAGGGTCACCGTTACCTCCATAACCCACAGTACCTTCATACTGCCAAGTATTGACAGATGTATCAGTTCTTCTGCTAACTTCATAAAATGCACTTAAAGCAAGTGTGTAGGTATCTTTTGGTACCTGCTGAAGACTCATCTCAAGAATCTCCTCACAAGCTTCTATTGTAGCTTTCTTGGTACCTCTACCTACATTTCGGATAGCTGCTTGACACTTGTTTTGAAAAGCTCCTAAGCTCTTTTTATCAAACTCAAAGAATACCCTCATTACAGATACACCACCTTGCAATCAGGATTTCCATGCGTATCATAGAAAGTACTTATACTTAAGATGTCTCGCTCTCTACCTTCAAAGATTACTGTATCGGTAATCTTTATATCTAAGTCACCTTCAACATAGAGCTGAGCTATAGATGTAACCGCAGCACCTGTTATACCAGTGACTACTTGTACCTTACCTGATGGATAGCACATGAACTTAACTGTTTTACCATATACCTTATCACCAGTACCAGTACGCTTTATAAATTCTTTAAACTCAGCTGGCACATTAAGCCAAGGCTTTAAGCTCTTATACATATCTTACCTCCTTCCAGGCAACGGAGGCCAAGGAGGATTATTCTGCATTCCTTTTCGAAATACTTTAGGATATGCATAAGTAGGAACCGAAATTCCTGCAGCATTAAGCTTGGCTTTATATGAACTAGCCTGCTGTTTGTAGAAACTAAGCCTTTCTGTAGGATCCTCAGACTGAGGCCCAAGTGAACGCTTTATATCTCTAGCAAACAAAGTAGCTGCTCTATTAAACAGCTGATACATGACACGATTGTCATTACCTTCGTAGGTATCAATGATGTATTGGATTTCTTCATCCTGCATAATAGGTTCGTCTTCATTGGTATCTCCAATTAAGAATCTACACTCATCAAGCTTACTATCTGCTGGATTTCCTGAATAGCTCCATGACATCAAATCACCTCCTTATTTAACTGCTGCAGCAACCACTTTCGTAACCGGAGCTTTCTTAGTTTCTGTAGGATTAACTACAGGCTTCTCAATCTTTTCTTCATGAGATTCTTCAGGCTTCTCAAGACTAGGTAAAGTAACCCCAAACTTATCTTTGAAGTATTTAGCTCTAGCAGTGTAGTTGTGCTCGTCAACTACAATAATCTTACCTTCAGCAAGTCTGCTTTTAAAATGCTTAATCACAGTAGGATCTTCAATAATAGATCCCACTGTGAATACTTTACCAAGGTTTCTGAATGGACGTCTTACAACGTACATTATTTTACAATATCCTTGAAGAACACACCAAGGTCTTTACAGATCTGCTTAGCATCAAAAGCGATCTCACCCTCGATACGTTCTGTGCCGAGACCGAGCATATCCATCGGCAGTCTTACGATACGGTTACCATAAGCGCCAGCTCCTTGAATACCAGTCCATGCAAAGATGTAACCAGCAGAAGGTTTCTTAAGAGCTGCACGTGGATTACTGTAGCACAGTAATGCATGTTTACCCATGATGAAACCGGTCTTTTCTTTGTCACCTTTCTCAGCAGTGTTAACTACAGACCAAGCTACATACACATGGTCAACTTCGAACAGTGTAGCAAGCAGATCAGTTGTAACAATACCTTTCTGAGTATACTTGATTCTGTCAAGAATATCCTCATGGTTCTTCAGAGCATTGAATACAAATGGAGACAGAACTAATGTATTAGGTCTGAATCCTGTTTCAGATGCCATCTGAACACTTGCTTTTGTAAATACTCCGATAGGATCAGATGTAGGATCATCAAAGTAAACAACCTTCTCGTTAGTTACACCAGGATTTGCATCAGCAGCGGATGTGGCACCTTCAATCTCACGTCCCCAAATACCAGATTTGAAGAACTTAGATGCCCATTCCATCTCTCTACGGATAAGCATTTTCTGAGATACAAATTCTGTAGCATCTGTATCAGCATTCAGTGGCTCATCATAGTTCGCTCTTTCCTCCGGAGTAACATCTTTGTGGAAAGCATGCTTACGGCAGTAGTAAGGATCAGAAGCTTCTACTCCGTAATCACCACCAGCAGACTCTGTTGCAGCACCACGTACCTGCGCTTCATCTCTTAAGAAATCTGCTCTACTGTAAATATAGTATACATCTGACTGTCTCTTAACAGGAACAATCGGGAAAACTTTATCTGCGATAAAGGCACTCGCATCCTGCATATAAGCAACAGAGATGTTGGTCATCGCTCTATCAATATGAGCGTTCTGCATTGTAGGCATAGTCAATATCTCCTCTCTTATTTAATCTTTACTGCGATCAGTCCATCAGCAATGGTTGTACCTGTGATAGCGATACCTACAGGTGTTTTTGTATCAGCATCAACAGCTTTACCGTTAGCATCTGAAACAACACCTTTACCAGCTGTGATTGCTGCAGCAGCTGTAACCATTACGATTCCATCAGCAATCTCAAGAACTTCACCTTCTTTAGTTTTGTTCATTGAAACACCGATGACAGCAGTGGATGCTGTAGCCTGTACACCAGCACTTTTATCATTAACAGAAACAAATCGATGTCTCTCTACAGCGCCACCTGCAGGTAAGCTGTAACGAAGACCAGGAATTTCATAAGCATTCATTAATTGGCACCTCCCTGTAAATATTCTTTGTAGAGATCAGGATTTTCTTTGATAGCAATAGAAACAGCTTTCTGTTTTGTGACATTGTCACGCTTTGCTACCTCTTCGGCCTTAGCTTCGATCTTAGACCAAGCATCAGCTCCAGCACTTCCTCCTGCACTCTTTCCTACTTCATCAAGTACAGTACCTTCGATAGCTGTATTGATAGTTGTAAGCATATCAAGCAGTTCAGGACTACATCCTTTAAGCACTTCTACAAGCTTCTCTGTTTCAACAGGAAGAGCTTTAAGCTGAGCTGCTTTTGCAACTGCTTCTGACTGAATCTCTGCTTCTTTTGATTTACGAAGTTCTTCTTCGGCTGCTTCTTTCTGAGCTTTCATCTTAGCAAACAGCTGTCTTGCAGGTTCAGGCATACTTTTCATGGTTTCTTCTTCATCAAAGGAAGTTCCATCTTTCTTGGAATTTTCCTCGCATTCTTTCTGCTTAGCTTTAAGAGTTTCATTCTCTTTAAGAGCTGCAGCAAGATCTTCTTTTGCTTTAGTAAGCTCAGCCTGTGCAGTTTCTTTTTCAGTCACCGCTGTAGTTGCTTCAGTTTTAGCTTTACCGATAGCATCTTCGATTACAGCAGCATGCTCAGGTTTCATCTTACTAAGAATTTCCTTAACATCCATGTGTTTCTCCTTTCTTTTATATAATTCTATGAAGGCCGCCGAGCAGGCACCTTCATCGACCAGATCGACTCGGTTTACATCCAAGTCTACTACTAAGTTTGGCATAAACCGCACCCCCTTATTTATATTATACGCAAATGAGCAAATTTATATAACCCTAAAGCTTAACCCTTTTGATTTTGCCCTGGATAGAAAACATCTTGTAGGTGCCATCCTTAACTTTAGCAAACAGTTCAGGATCAAGAATCTTAACTGTTACGAACCACCCTTCAGGAACTACACCCTCAGGTATTCCCATGCTCTGCTGTTTTTCTTTAGTCATAACAATGGATTCTACAATTACACCTTTAGAGTCTCCTTCATGCATTTCACCACTTTCTTTATAGTTAAGCATAAAATTCATTGCTGCTTTCTCAAGCACTTCTGTAGGAATCACATCATCTTGCCAGTCTAATGGAATAGACCCATCTGCATTAACTGCTACGCTTGCCCATCCACTTACTAAGCACTTGTCATCTTTTGCTTTAGCAACATCAATAGCGACTGTAAGACTTACGTCTTCGTCATCTACTGGAATTTCCTCAGAAATATAGATGTCACTGTAGCAAGATACGCGCTGTACAGAGCCATCATCTCTGTACACGCTTGTGCTTTCACTTTCACTCAAATGTCTCTCATTATAGATAGCTGCCATATTATTCTCCTCCTGAACCGGTATAAGCTAAGTCATTTTGTTCAAAGTCATTGTCTGCTGTATCATCAGGTTGCTCCTGGGCCCCAGCCTTATTATCACTTGGGTTATTATCTGCATTATTATCCTCTTTGGCACTTTTATCCTCAGACTGCTTTAAGTACACTTGCTCAAAAGTTTCTTCGCTAAGATATGGCATACCAAGAATGCTTCTCAAGTAGTTCTGCATATCTAAATCACCAGCAATATTAAGACCCATTGCTCTAAGCACCAATGCTACTTCTTTAAGTGATGGCGTCTGAATCTGTCCAGGAACTATCTTAGGATATTCTGTTATATCAGGAAAGTTATTATATCTGAACAAATCAGGAACAGCCTTATCGTTAAATACATCAGAAATATTGTAAAGCTGAGACTGTAATGCAGCAGCTAACATTGACTGTTTAGTATCAGCAAGAGCAAATGAACCGGCTTTATTATTACCTATAAGTATGATATCAGACAGCATTGTAATAGCAATCCTATTGTCGTATCTATCAATAGTCTCACCAATATTTATCTGACGATTAGAACCAGAAGAAAGAAGTGTGAGCTCCCAACCTGCAGGAAGTAAAATACCTTCTTCACTATCTCGTCTAACAGAAGCTACAAGTTCTTCTGCTCTGGTACGCAGTGCCACCATTCTCTCATCTTCATCATTCCATAAGTCTAAATCTTCTGGGGCTTTAAGGACAGGAAAACCAGCAAGGTCTCTTTCAATACCTATACCTTCAATTTCTTCAAAGTGCTTTTTAAAGAACCAAGGTCTGTAAGCATTACGCAGAAGTGACTTGCCTTCTGGGTTGTCCCTACTGACTCTTGTTCTAAAGAGTAAGCCCTTAGACATAGGAATAGATGTAATTTTGAAATCTGGCTCAGCCATCTGAACAAAAGCAACTACATCGCCTTCTTTATTGAACGTCCATTCATGAAGTGATGTCTGTGCTCTAATAGGCAGACGTCTCCAACCTATCCTACCATCAGTGTACTTGCTTTTATACTTAGGATTGCGCTCATCGGGTCCTCGCCTAATCTTGTACACGATTTCATGAAAGCTGAATCCGTATGTAAGCATAGAAAGAATCTCTGATATGGTGTTTGCCCAAGACATTTCCATATCATCCATGCAACTTTTTAAAAATTCAGCAGCCTCTTTATCAGCTGCACTGGTACTTGCAGGCTCTACCCTCCAAGTAGTTCCACGAATAAGCATTTCTGCTAAATAAAGAATTGCACCAATTACAGGATCATTATCTGCCATCTCCTGGTAGATTCGTCCTGCATAAGGCCACCTTAACTCAGGTAAAAATTCTTCATACACATATGGACCATATCGTCTAAGACCAGATACGCCTAACTGTTTATAGTTAACAATCTTTTTACCATTTGTTTCTGACATCTACTCACCTCCTAAATCTCGACCAGTATGAACCACCAGACTTCTTAACACCTGATGGAACCCTCTGTAACGCTGGTTTTCTAAAGTAGTTAAATGCTCCAGAAAAACCATCAATAGTATCATCGTGCATACCATATGGAAACAGGTCTGCTTCGTCTAAGAACGGAAGAATATTTCTACAATTCTGTAAAATCATTACTCGTCCACTCTCTGCAGCAGACGATGCCGCTCTAGCCCTTTCAACTTTAGAACCAGTAGAAGGTATACCCTGGAAGTCATATCCATTAAATACTTCTCTAGCATAGTGATCAGTAACAATCTTACCTGAAGAACCAGGTTCTTCCTCCATTCGTATAGCTACACTATAGCCATCTGCTATAGCCGTTTGTCTCATTATATTTTCTACTTCAAGTGGACTTTTCTGAATTCTTACAATATCCTCAATCCAGTATAACCCCTGATAGTGAGCTAGCTTAAAACCTACAGTCCAGTCAGGCTCTCGTTTATCGCGTCCTTTTCCTTTACGCTTTGCAGGATCTGTTGACGCAAGGTCCCAAAATCTTACTGATTTAGCCGCAACAGGCTTACTATCTACAGGAACAATATTAAACCAGTGACGATTAAGCAAATCTCCATTTGCTTTAATCTCCCAGTTACCATTCAATAATCGTTCTCTTTCAATAGGATCAAGCTCAGCAAGTGACTCCTTATAAGCTTCTGCGTCAAGATACGGATTATCATCAATACCAGCACCTATAAAGATACGTCCTGCATCTTTACCTTCTACAAAGAATCTCTGGTAGTAGTACTCACCAAACTGACCACCAGGGTTGGCCGTAGCTCTAAAGCGCAACGGCACCTGCAGGGTCTTTGGCTTACGCAAACGAGAGAACAAATACCTGTAGTTTGCTGGGTCAATATGCGTTACCTCATCCATACCTATATACTGAAACTCAGCTCCTTGGTATCTATAACAGTCATTAGCCGACTCAAGGTATCCAAAGTTAAGAGTGGCCCCTGAAGGAAATACGTATTGTTTTTCTTTCTCAGACCACTTTACTTCTTTACTATCTACAAATGGCATTAGCCATTGTTTCGACATATCGATCAAGGCTCCTGGCAACGATAAGTCAGCATATGTTTTACGGAAAAGAATAGCTGAATAACCAGGAATATCTACATATTGCAATGCAGCCATAAGCTGTGCAACCGACTTGCCACCTCCGGCAGCTCCACCATACAAAATCTCTTTGGCGTCATTCATTAATAAGAATGCTCTCTGCTTTGGTGTAGGATCATACGGAATATACTTTGTAAGTCTTGGCGTAAGCATACCCTGTAGCTGGGTTAAGTCCAAGTTACTTAAGTCTATATCAGGCACTACGCCACCTCCTTATACGAAGATTGCGGGCGATATACTCGCCCGCTACTCTTATTTGTCCCTTTCCGACTCAAGCTGAATCGGCTCGGCCTCAATTCCTTCACCGATCTCTTTGTTAGAGGCATCTACAAGACCCTCACCAATAATGTACGCAAGTACCGTTGCACCAGCAATAATCAGCGCTGTGATCTGAGTTGCCTGATTCTCTGTGCCACCGAGAGCTACAATCATCATACTGACGAAACTTGCTACAGCAGTCCAGAACTTTCTACTTGTGAGTTTTCTCACCCAATCAATCTTCTGCATCCTATTCACCTCCTTATTCAATCTGTCTGATTATGGTACGCCATTTAAAGATTCTATTCAATCTCTCCTGGCTGAAAAATGGCTGTTTCATGAACCAGTCTCTGAAGTCCTCAGCTCCCTTAGAGCTGTTGCAGGACTGACAGGCAGGAACTATATTACTCTGTGTAGTTCTACCGCCTTTACTCACCGGCTCTAAATGGTCCCTTGTAAGCCTCTGGCCCTTCCTTGTAGTGCATCCACAATATGCACACTCACCACCAAAGAATATCAAAGCCTCTTTCCATTCCTGGTGCGTATAATCTGGATTCTCCTCGCCGCGGCGTTTCTGACTCCCAATAAAGTCGGAATGTTTCTTCTTTGTACGGTTCTCTTTACGTCTAATGTTATAGCAGGTCTTACAATCCTGTCGCCAAACAGGATTGCCATCCTTATCTGTACCGTTGCGCGGAAAATCTACAAGAGGCTTAACCTGCCCACAAAAGGCACAGCGAGCTAGTGACTCACCGTTCACACCATGGAAGACCTCATGCTTGTACTTCCCTCTCATCTTCTTATTTCGACTTCTTCCCATCTTATTCCTCCATTGTTACACTACTAGACTGCCCAGCATCGTCCTGAACTACAACCTGTGTAGTAGTCGTCTTTGTCTCAGTCTGCTTCACACCAATCTGCGTTATGTCACCTAGTGCCCCAGCCTTAAGCAGGATACCTACAACCTCACTCAAGTCAGACTGCTTGGTAGGTGCTTTCTTCAGCTCAGGATTCTCTGTATCCGTCATGAGGTCACGGCGCATCTCTTCCTGGGCGATAGTATCTACTCTCGCTTTACGCTCCATGTCACCGGCCAAGCGCGCCAGCGACGCAATCTCGCCTGGTTTCAGGCTCATTGGGTCTATCATGTCAATAGCTGAGCTGAGCTTTGCACGCAGTCTGGCCGCCATATCTACATGGTCCTTATTCATGTCAAGGATCTCCTGGCGGCGCTGCAGCAGCGTAATGTCATCACAATACTTCATCCAGGCCTGCATCCTCACAGGGAAGCTCCAACGCTGCGCAATCTTACGAACTACATTGTATGTAGTACAAAGCTGCTTCGCTACATCTGAATATGTAGGCTTCTTGCCTGGGTAGCTGTCTCTATATGCAGTCCACACAGTGAACTCCCACTGAGTCTCGCCGGGCTGCTGCACCCAAAGGTCGAGACCGTTTTCCTTTGCATTGTTAATCCAATCAGCTTGATGCTGTCTGTAGTATGTTATTCTGTTATTCTCTGCCTTTGCACAATCTACACACAGATGTTGGTCGATGTGGTGTGCCGGCTTGTACTGTCCACATCTAGGACAGTGTATCATATTTACGACTCCAGTAGATACTACCTCTGCGGGAGTATCTACAAGGCTTTCTTTAGTCTCTTTACCAATAACTTCTTTCTTGTTCGACTCTTCAGACACACTAGCACCTCCTTATTATTATTATACGCAAATTGGTCAGTTAGTATAGCTACACATTCATCCAGTAGGCTATTTATCACGAACGCGTAATTAGTCCATTTATAATATCGACCCCCGGGCCCTATAAAATCTACAAACAAACCTTTACGGGCCTTTATCGGGTGCCCAGGACTCGCATAAGGTTATTTATACGTTATTTTTGGGTGTATATGCCTATTTTATTATATAGGTATGTGGCGCTGCAATTTTTGGACTAATATTGGACTTGTATTTTCATTTCAGGGTGCAAGCGCCTCCGCGCTAAGGGGCACGGAAATGTGCACAGAAATTGTCACAATTTTTGGACTTTTCTATACAATCTGCACAGAAATATTTTCTGTTCATTTTGTATAATTTTTTATAGAAATACGTATATTTTCTATGCAATTTGTATATAATATATGTATAGTAAGATGTGCACAGAAGTCGATGGAAATTGATTGATTTTCTGTTCAATCTGCATAGGATCAAATTTAATTCTGTTAGATTTGAACAGAAATTTATTTCAATTCTATGCAGAACGTCGGTATACATTTTTTAAATTTTTGATATAATATAATTATCAAATAAATAAATGAATCAAATAAATATAAATATTAATTTAAAGAAAGAAATTAATAATATTTGATTTATTAAATTGAACTTTGAAAATTGAATATTGAAAAGTCTTAAAAAGTCTTATAAAATTCTACAAAAATATTAAGAAAGAAAGAGGTATAAAATTATGACAGATTTAAGAATGATTGAAAAGAAAGCAGACGAACTGGGTAGAGATATGGAGACTGTTATAAAAGAGATTAAAAGAGTACAGTCAGCCAAATGTCGTCTTAAAAAGTTTAAAGGACGTTCAGACTATGATGCAAAAATGACAAAGATCCTTCAGGAAGAAGAAGTATTAAAAGAAGTAAGACAGTTACTTGACCCAAAAGAAAAACCAGTAACAATGTATACAGAAGAAGACGTAAAAATGTTAGACTTCGATGAGACAGTAAAGGCCCTGAAGAGTATTCAATCTAAAAAGTGTCTTACAAAGTATGACCCAGATAATCAAGAAGGATATAAAAAGGCCTGCGAGATTGAGGCTTGGTTGAACGAACATAAAAAGACTGTTAAGCCAGTAGATACAGCCTACATTAGAAGAACTGATCTTCAGACAGTAATTGATACTATTAAAGAAACTGGAGATATTAAAGTAGAAACAATTATTGAAATGTTAGAAAACTTATAAGAAACAACGACCGGTCTGAAAAGACCGGTCGAGAAAAAGAAAGAGAGGATAATAAGATGAGACAAAAACTACTTAGTTTGATAATGATCGTGATAGGACTTGTATCAATCCCACTGTGTGACATGGATGGAACATTCGCTTTGATGGTAGTTCCTATGAGCGTGTATCTATTCTTTACAAGAGAAAATTGGTTAGTATAGGAGGCCGTGAGGCCTCCTTTTTATTTACTTGGAATTGTTAATTCTTCGACGATCTACTAGCCTGCAGTCAGTCACGACCAGTCCGCGTCACAGCGGACCAAGCGGGCCTGATTGTTAAGAAATTAACGTTCCTGTTAGACTTTCGGCGATCTACTAGCCTGCAGTCAGCCACAGCCGGACTGCGCCGCACTGCCGCTGCGATTGCAGTCACGGCCAGCCCGCATTTAGCCGCAGCGGCTAAAACCCAGTCTCAGCTTGCCAGCAGCTGACCGCAGCGGCTAAAACCCAATGTAGTCTTGATCAGTTGGCCCTTGGCCACGGCGGCTAAAACCCAGCTTCAGCTTGCTAATGCTGAACCACTGCGATTACAGTCACGACCAGCTAGTAGCTTAGCTGCCGCGGCTAAAACCCAGTCACGGCTTGCCAATTATCGGCTACGGCGGCTAAAACCCAGTCACGGCTTGGCAGCACCGCAGCTGCACTACACGCAGAAAAATACAGCGATCATTGATCGCTGTACACTCTTAGTTACTTGAATTCGTTATCAATGTTCTGTTGATGAATTCTAACAGCTTCTTCTAGTAGATCTTTATACTGTTCGCTGCTGCAAACATCTTCATCAAAGTACAGCCAACTGTCAACAGTAATCTCATCGTAGTCATCTGGCTCATCGTCACTGCGCAGATAATCTCGACTGAACAGTGTTGCATAGCCGTCACAAACGTATACAAACATCAGCCGATGATTTTCCGGAAAATACACATCACATATTGTAACCATGCAGTGACCTCCAGCATTGAAATATTCTGTAGCTAACATTTTGTAATTCATAATCGTACCAACCTTTCTTTTAAATAATTGCTTTTCTTATTTACAATTATATTATATCATATATCTTGCAGTTTGTTGTCAGCAATTCGAAATTTTTTCAAGTTGCAGAAGTTTCAGTCAGCTCTGAACCAGGCTACGATCTACTAGCCTGTTGACAGTCACGACCATCCAGTGCCGCATCGCACTGGAAATAGTTTCGCGCAGTACAAGCTGGTCGTGACCGCATAAAAGTACAGTAAAATACAGCAGTCTTACGACTGCTGTATTCTTTCAGTTATGCATTACTGCAGATCATCTACAAACGTTTCTAACGCTGACTGAAGCTCCTGGACGAAAGCTGCTTGATCGTATAAATTTGCTGTAGCTGTCATACCGTCTTTATGCTTGACTGTGATGCATATATCAGCATCAGCTTTGGCTGCACAGTGATCAAGAACTGCAAGCACTTCTTTGCTTTCTTCAATCATACGCTGCTCGCAATCTGCAGCTGTCTCTCTGACGATCAATCCTGCAAGCTGCTGCATACTGTTTGCATATATCGCTGAGCAGTATTCGCTAACACCAGCTACACGTAACGTTTCGTATGTAGCTTTGTGAACGTCTGCCGGTTTTGTTTTCTTACAGTCACTATCGATCAATAATTGACCAAGGGCTGTAGCCAGCTTTTCTTTAGCTGGCTGCTCGCAGTCGCCTAAGGGATTAAACGTTCCGTCGGCATAATGCGAATCAAGATCGTCGTTGTCGGAATACAAATCGTGTATCACGTCGTATCCTAACTGAATAACGCTTTCTGGTATTGCGTGATATTGACAGTCAACGTCTGCTGTATACTGCTCTAAGCTTACGTTATGATCGTTAGCTACATACAGCTTACCGTAGCTATCATAGGTCGCCACATTCAGTAGATCACTCACGTCTTCTGCATGTAATAAGTAGCATTCGTATTTCCAGATGCTATCGTCGCCAGCTTTACGCTCAATATCGTCGCAATCCTTAATGAACGCTTCAATCTGCTCCTTATCGCTGATTGTTACTGTGTTGTTGTCAAGATAATCGTACAGTGCTTTCTTTAATAATGTAGTTGTCATATTCTACCTGCTTTCTGCTGCTGAATCGCAGCTGTTTTATTTAAGATATTTATTATTTATCTTATGATTATATTATAACGCATTCCTTGCAGTTTGTTGTCAGCATTTCGAAAATTTTTCAAGTTGCAGAAGCCACGACCAGCTGGGCCACTTGCTGCGAACTACTAGCCCGTTGACAGCCACGACCATACGGCGCCGGGATGATCTACTCGTCTGCAGCCAGTCTCAGCGGGCGAGAGCCATAGTGCCCCGTGCGGTCTCGGCTCAACGGTGTCGTGCCACAGCTGCTAAAACCCAGTCACGACCTGACAATACTGAGTCGCACTCGCTGTCCTAGCTCAACGACACTAGACCGCGGCTGCTAAAACCCTAGCCTGACTTGACTGAGTGATACTACAATGCATCTTTCCTCGGTTCAAAAATTCGGCGCCGCCGCTGCATCGTTTTTCGATTTGCTGACAACAAACTGCAAAGTTTATGATATAATATGTTTAAAGATAAGAAATGAATAACTTATCTGAAATCAAATAACAATATTATAATATCGTGCGTAGACCGCACGGCTGACAGTGGATGGTCAGCAGAAAGGAGTCAATATGACATTAACAAACTTATTCGCAGAGAGCAACAACACAGCAACTACAAACGGAAGAGGTCTTGCAGGAACCGCTCAGCTTACAGCAGTGGCCAATGAAGCAGCCAGCAGATCAATTCGTCTGATGAATGAAGACGTTGAGACTTACAAGGAAATGTTAGTAGCTTCTCAGCACGACAATAAAGCGATGGATGAACTTCTTGAAACGTTAGCAGCTTACGAAGACATTGATACTGAGTTCATCACTCAGCTTGATGATTCCGTGATTGACGGTATGCTGAAATCTCAGCAGAGCAAACGCTCTCGTGCTAAGAGCAAAGCGATGACTATGGATAACTACAAGAGCTTGATGTCAGCTGCAATCGCTGAGAACCTTATCCGTAAGGCAACTGGTCGTGTGAAAAACAGTGTGGGTGTTCGCCGTGGATCTGGTTCAGTAACCTTTACTGAGGAGTATCTTGAACAGCTGAAAGATGACCAGGAGAAACTTAAGAAGGAATTGAGAAACGTACAGAGCAAGAAGTCAATCATGAAATCAAAAGCTGGCTTCGATCCTGAAAGTGAACGTTGGCAGGAATTGTTGGTAGCAGAAGAACAGCTGAAGAGTATAAGAGTGTCAACGCGCGGAACTACAAAGGTTGTAGAAGTTGATACGACAAAGAAAGAGCTGGAAGAAGCATTCGACGGAATCAATCTGGATGACATCAAACAGATGAAAGCGGCTGACTCTAAGGCCCTGTTAGAGAAACTTGCAGGACTGCTTAGCAAATAAATAACTGATAGATAACCAACCACCAGGCAATTGCCTGGTGGTTTCTTTTTGGCCGCCGCGCAGCCTGAGCTCGGTCGTGGCCCGGCTGTGATCTACTAGCTTGTGGACAAGCACAGCGAAAGCCAGCTGCGTGGCGCCGCGACAAAGTGCAGTTTGGCTATTGGCCGCTTGTGTTGATCTACTGATCTGTTTCAGTCACAGCCGGCCCGTGGCGCAGCGCCGCCGCGTTTTCTTTTCCCAGCGCCGCGTGGACTGGTCGAGACTGCATCGTGTAATATTGCGGTCGCAGCTAGCCTGTACCGCGGCGATGCAACAATCAGGCCAGCGGACCGATGCGGTTCAGGGACGCGGCGTCTCATCCAACATCAGTTCGTGCAGCTGTACAGAACCTTGCTGGCCCTAAAAGAACTAGCCCGAACTAGGAGCCAAAATTATTTGACGCCAAACAGCTTCGGCGCGGCGTCGGGTCTGATTGGATTTTAAGATCGTGGTGGTCAATATCTACAATCATGTCGTTATTTATATTATAACACGCCAATAATCTGACAGTGGAACAGACACCCAATCATATTCTTTCCGTTCCAAAAATTTTTCAAAAAAAAAAGTATATATAGGAATAAATAAATAATATTAATTTTGCCAAATTCAATATTTTCAATTGGTTTTAATTTTTAATCATTCTGATTAGTAGTTTATCTTGCTCCCGCTTCTACATCTTAACTCTTTTGTAGTTTACATTTATCCACTTTATCTCAACATCTTTTTAACTCAACAATTATCTCAACAACTTAACAAACTTAACAATCTTAACCTTTTGGCGGTTTTCAAAAAATTTTTGGGTTACAAATTTTAAAAAATATTTTTTTAAATTATATATATTATTTTTTTTTTGATTTACGTCAATAAGTTAAGATTGTTAAGTTTGTTAAGTTAATGACTTCCAAAAGATGTTAAGATGTTGAGATAATGATGCGGCGGAGCACAGAAGAAATACCGAAATAATGCAAAAATGGCACAGTGATCCGCATGCTGAATACAGGAGAGGTGCAGGAACGATGCTCCGCGCACCAATGAAAATAGCTACCTTGTAGATACCCCCGCAAAATGCATCGTCAAAAGGTTAAGATGAAAAATGTTAAGAAACGTTAAGATGAAAATTTTACAAAGCTATACAATTTGTCCAAATCGCATAGTCCTAGAAAGCTAGTGTAGATACCAAAATTGACAAAGAAAAAGAGCCAGATTGTAGATAATCTGGCCCTCTAGGCTGGTAAGATATTTGTTTTTGTAAATTTAATTTGTCTGATCGATGAATCAATAATCACTAAACGGTCAATCAATAATCGTCTAGGTATTCTTCGTCAGGTTTAATAAGCACTATGTAGATCAGCTCTTCAACCTCCTTTTCTGAGAGCTCATGAGCTGCTTTTTGATTTCTGAGTGCCGCGTTGATGAGCTCCCGGACGTCTTGTTTGTTGAGCAGCTGATGTTTCCAGAAGGCATTCGACAGCAACTCTGTATGCTTTTCAGCCTCGAGATAACGTGCTGTAGTGATGGACTTCTTGTAGTGAAGAGAACCAACATAGTCTTTGTTCATGTTGTTCGCTGAAATACAATCATGATTCATGTAGTTATCAATCATCGTCTTAGAGATAGCCTCGAGGCTAACTGATGAAATTTCAATTCCGCGTCCCATAGATATTACTCAGCCTCCTCAATGTCTTGTAGTTCATCTCGCAGTGCATCAGTCACATCCTTCATCTCACCAAGAATCCTGTAGGTTCCTGTAGATACTAGGTAGTCTTTCAGTTCTTCTGTCAGGTCGCCAATTAGCTCCTGAAGCTTGTCAACCAATTGACTGGCTCTGTCTGTTTTACTAGTTGCCATGTCCTGGACAAGATCCATCTCAACAGAAGCCCACTTTGTAGATGCCTTAATCATGCCTTGGAAGGACTCTGGTACGATGATTGGTGTCCAGCCTTTTGGCACCTCAGCAGCTTCAAGCTGATTACACACCGGCACTGCACGGTCACCGTACATTGAGACAAACTTGTTGAATGCTTCCTCACGGAGTTTGTATTGCTTGGCACTGAATGTAGATACATTCTTGAGGTACGCCACATCTGCCTTACCTGCAACAAGCAATGTAGTGATGATGTCGGTCTTATCTGAGAAACTCCACATTTTAGATGCCTGCCATCTCAGGTCGAAGTCAGAAACCATTTTGCGATCGCGATCCAGCTGTATGGTTCCTGGGTTGAAATTGTAGCTGTACTGGTATGGCTCGAAGTTGCAGACAAACAAACCGTTGACGAACACCTGGCCATGAGTATTTGGGATGTCGAGCACCTGGCCGATGGAGTTCTCATCTACAACTGTGTAATCAGTCTGCATATGTAGGTTCGCTGGGACGATGCGCTGACGGTATTCATCCTCGGTAATTCCATCAATGACGATCGTGAGGTTACTATCAGGTACCTTGTCCCAGATCTTGAGAGTCTCTACAAAGAAGGTCAAGATCTGTGTGCCATAGCGGCGACTGTTGACGAAGCGCGGACGCCAGATTTCTTTCTTGCCATAATTGTAGAACGTAACCTGCTTATTGTTACGAAGCAGCACGAGAGTAGCAATCTTGTAGCCCTCACCAAACTGACCTATTGTAGATTTATCATCAGCCTTAGTCGTCTGGCCGAGTAACAGGCTGCTGGCTTCCAGGACTGAGGACTTGTTAGAGATGCTGAGGCGCTGTGCATCTGCATCGTAGGACCAAGCCATCTTGTTGTCCTCGTGCTGCTTCTCCTGATCGAGAGCGTTCTGAAAGAGCTCTCTGATTGCCTCAACTATGCCCCATGATGGGACATAGCTTGGTGTGATGGTTAATTCAAATTTACGCATGGTATACTTCCTCCTTCAAAATAATGTGTAGATTACTTGCTGTAATAGTTGTCTTCGTAGTCGTCGAAGCGATCGGCGATCTGTTCAAGTACTGCTGCATATGTGGTGTCGTACACTGGCATCATTGTTCGCTGATCGATATGAAGCACTGGTCTGTACTTCTCTTTGAGCTGCTCATAGATTTCGTCCTGATAGTATTCAGGTGCCTCTGTGAGTTCTTCTGTGAGCCATCTCTGTAACTCAGCCGGTGCAACTACATCATCAGACTCTGTAGGTGTGGCGCTTGGCTTCATGGCTTTGTACTTATCAATCATGTCGTCGAGTGAGTTAAGTAGCGATGCACTGCCTGTATTCGCACGTGGTGGCTGAAGACCTGCAGCACGCTGAGCATCGTATAACTCATGAATCTTATCAAGCTCTTCCTGCTCTTTGTCACTCAGGCCATCTCGGCTCTGAGCATCTTTGGCTCTGAGGTACTTCTCACGTGAGTTAATCTTCTCGCACATCTTACAAGTCTTGTAGGTACCCTTGCGTCCGTTGTAGTAGTTTCTGAACTGTGCTACTGGTTTGATTTCTCCGCACTGTTTACAAATCTGTGTTGGCATTTTTGACATATCATTGTCCTCCTGTTTCTTAATTCTTTAATAAGGCTTTCTGAGCCAATGTATCTGCCATTGCCTCTGGATAACCTTCGGCAATAAGCTGCTTGTAGATCTTTCTGTACTCAGACAGAGTTAACTTGATGACATCCTGCGGGTTGACTTTCACTTCAGGTTCATCTACAATTTCTTCTCTATGTACAAAGCCCGCTTTTACACACTTCGGGCATTTAACGGCTACATAGCCTTCCTCAGTCTGCAGAGGTACATTGTAGAGTGCACATGCGTGCACTCCTTTTTTGGTCTCAATGCAGAATCTACACTTTTCTTTTGACACTCTGTAGAATCCTGATGAGAAGTTGCAATAACCCCAATCTGGTACTTTGTATTCGACTTTCGCTTTAATCTTAATCATTCTATTCTTCCTCCACTTTGATGTCAACCTGTTGTCTACTTAACGAGGTTGAGAGTGAGCTGTCCATTGTCTTCTTCGCTTGTTGTATAGCTCTTGCCGAGCAACAGGTCTGTATATCTTCTTGCCAGTTCTTTCTGAACTGCTCTGGCTAATGTTGGCAGGTACACCTTGCGATACGTTGTCGGGTTGATGCAAAGCTGACCCTGATCAATCATGCGGTTTACCTTGCGGCAGAACTTACGAGTATTGCTTGTTGTAGGTACTACGCCTGATATAAGTTCTTCCTGGATGTCTAACAGAATACCATCTTCTGTTTTTGTTAATAATACTTCTAATGTCATAACCTTTGCCATAGTCTTATCCTCCTAGTATAACCAATATTCTTTTGTACACATTAAGTAAGCACCAAATGGAACGAACAGCAGAGCTGCTGTTGCGTCCATGTCACACAGAGGCACTGAGATGATGCTCGCTACAATGAAGAATAATCCAATCAATCTCTGCTTAATCATATCGAGCACCTCCTAGTATGTAGCTTTTAAGCTACCAATGAACTGTTCAGTATCTTCTTCATTTGGTTCTCCAAAATAGAAACCAACAACTTCTGTAGATACCATTGAACCATTTGAACATCTCACAGTGTCTTTGAAGATTGTTGTCATGTCTGCCTCTTTTGAATATACTGTAAAGATACTGGTCTCTACAAGACCAATGTCTTCTGGCGTTACTTCTTCGACACATTCATTGAAGTATCTTTCTGCGTCGGCGCCGTACATATGCTTGAAGTCCTCGATACCACATTCTCTGCTGTGATACAAAGCTCCCTCAGCTGAGTAGATAATGTCGCATGTAGCCAGATCAATGTCACAAGCTACACACATGTCTGTACTGTCTGTTGATACAACTCTAGCGTCTTTGTTTGTCATGTTTCTGTACCTCCACTTTACTTTTCATTCTTGTCATCTTGTAGCAATCCTTGCAATCTCTACGATACTTAGGATTGCCTTTTGAATCCTTGCCATCTTTGTAGAATTCTTCAACTGGTTTACGTTCGCCGCAGGTGCCACAGATACGCATTGTATCTGTGTCCTGCTCTGATACAAACATATCAGAAAGGTTCATTGTGTTACCTCCTTCTTAGTTACTGCACATCTGTATGACATATAGTCAAGATCTACATCGTATTCTTTACCAAGTTTTGATTCAAGTAAGGCGCCTAACTGCAAGTGACATGTTCTGCCCGTTACATCGAAGCTAACGAATACTGTTGGAACTTCAGCACACTTTTCTTTTACGAAATTAACAAGCTCACTTGTCACTGAATTGTTTGTATATATTGATGGGCCTCTCCATCCGTTTCTAACATATTCCATATAGTGCCTCCTACTTATGAACTCTGAATCCATAGGCTTGAACATTTTTGTAGGTTGTCTTGCACACATCACTAATTCGTGATGTAGGTGAAACATACATACATGCAGTTCTTACTTTTTCAGCAGTTTCGACTGTATCATACAAGCACCAAATCCAATTGATGCTGTTGATTACCACACCATCTTCAAGTTCTTTTCTTGCATCTCTGTAGTATACAATGTATTCAGCATTCAGATCAAAGTCATAGAATGGGCCTTCTACATATCCAACTACTGAGGATGCGAATCTGTAGGCGTCTTTGCGATTTGTAAATGTTCTTGTTAAGCATTCGTCCGACATTTCACGAACCTCCTTCTTAATTTTACCCGACAGGTAAGTTCCTGTCGGGTACAGGTTTCGCTGCTCTTAAGCAACTCTATTATCTCTTACATTATATATTATAACACATTTCTTGCAGTTTGGTGTCAGCGAAATGAAAAACGATGCAGCCACTCTCTTCTACTTCTCTACTGAGCTAGACTTCATTGTACTCTGTACATACTGAGTAGTTAAGCTAGGCTTGTTACCAAGTGACCAAATACGATCAGTCCACATATGGTCTCCAACCTTTAAACTTGCAGCTCTTATAGTTTCACAAGCAGCATCCACTGCATCTGCATGATGTACGATATGAGCTTCAATACATGCGGGTGTCACTGGGGCGCCGTATTCAAGTGCACCATGATGAGATAAGATAATGTGTCTGAGAATCATCAGTTTATGCTCATCCTGTTCTGTCTTAGCTAACTCATTTTCATCTGAGAAGTTACCTACAAACTCAGCCCCCATGAAGACATGCTCATATAACTTTCCTTCATCTGTCATTGAAATTGTAGCTTTATCTAACTGGTAAGCATAGAGCTTGCCTACATCATGAAGCAGTGCACCTGCCACGCACAGGTCTTCATTGGCTTCAGGAGTTACTCTGGCGATCATACCAGCGATACGCGCTACAGAATAGCTGTGAATAAGTGTACCACCGAGATAAGCATGATGTACAGTAAGTGCACCAGGAATTGTCTGCCACTTAGACATAAGTGCTTCAAGAATATTAACGCACAGGTTTGCAAGGTAGTCATCTCCAATACCTGATGCAAGAGCATAACAATCTCTGTATATCTGACCTACATCATATGTAGATTTAGGCGCAAATGTTTCAATAGGCACTTCTTTGTTAGATGCTACTCTTGAAACATTAAGCTGTTTAGTTCCTGACCACTCAGTCACTGTGGCAGTGACATCAAGAACTGTATTAGCTTCTGGAATCTTACCACTTGTCCAATCCCAGTAGTTACCCTGGATTGTATCAGATCCATCAAACAGTTCAAGTGTAAGGTAATCTTTACCTGCTTTTGTTTTTCTAGCAGTGGCGGATTTAACCGCCACTGTAATAGATACTGTTGTGCCAACTGTCAACTCACTGAATAAGCTCATTAGTTTGTCCTCACTTTCTTCTCAATGTAAACTGCATGTTTCTCATCCATAAGTGGCATGTCAATTAAAGCATGCGCTGCTTTAGTCATCTCTGTAATTAAGCCTGCGTATGGCTCGATCATCTCTGTGCCATTATTGATAGGTACTGAAAGTGGTAATACAATACCATCACGTGCTGGTTTCCATTCCTGGGTACGTTTGGTAAAGTAGAACTCATGAATTGCGATGTACTTTACGCCATCTCTGCATGCTGCTGACACTACAAGTTTAGTAGAGTCTGATTTCTTAACCTCACCAATGTCTTTAAAGTTGTCCCAAATTCTTTTCATTTCTGCCATGTTAATTATCCTCCTTAATCTTCTTTCCAAACTTTTTCATACAGACCACAGTGGCAAGTACCTGGTTCTGTCTGTTCTCTAAACTGCTTGCACATGCACTTAGTATCTGGATTGTGCTCCATTCTGCATGGACAATAACCATCATTATTTTTAAGCATTGTAGATACCTGACGAACTGTATCAGGGTTGTCTACCGTCTTAACTACAAGCTTCTTTTCGTTGGTGTCCAGGAAGTGCACTGCCTCTGGTCTCACTTCTTTACACCAGCCATCTTCTAATTCAACCAATGCAGATACTGTTCCAGTTAGCATGGAGTTTGTCCATGCGTGAAACTTAGCAGGTATTGGTTTTGCATTTTTCTTAAGAACTACTTCACACTTTCTCATACTGCTTCCTCTCTGTAAATGTCAAATACTGATCCGTCGTATACATTGTAGCTTCTGTAATCAAATGAATCCGGTTCTTTAAAGTCTACGCTATCAGGTTCTACTTTCTGTCCCCAAGAAGGATTACCATACTCTACACCAGCTGTAATAGGGCATCTGAATGTCTTAAACTCAGAAAGCAACCATCTTAATACAGGCACATGCTCAAGCTCATCATTATTGAAGTCAATTACAAGTTCATCATGGACAATGTTGATAAGATGCGTTTCAAGCTTATGATACTTGAGATACTTGTAGATGTCTACAACCTTGTACTTGATATAGTCTGCAGCGCATCCCTGAATCAGAGCATTTGGCGCTTTATAACAATCATCTGAATCCAAGCGGCGACGTCTTCCATAGAAGTTCTTTACGTAACCACGCATCTTGATGACCTGGTACACAGTATTGATAAACACTCTGGCTTCTGGCATTGTAGAAAAGTATCTAGCTTTGATGTCTGCAGCTTCTGTTGTAGAGCACTTAAGCATCTCAGCTAAGTGTTCCTGACCCACGCCATAAATCAAAGCAAAGTTGATTGTCTTAGCTCTTGATCGAAGTGCACTTGCTTCGTCATCACCTTTGTGTACTTTCTCAATCAGCTCATCTACATTCTTATTAAACAGAAGTGCCGCTGTAGCTGCGTGAACATCATAACCATTCTTGATGGACTCGATCAATCCTGGAATCTTAGCATAGTGAGCAAATAATCTGTATTCTACCTGGTCAAGGTCCATGAACCATAACTGATGGTTGTCATCTGGTAAGAAAGCTCTTCTGATACGTTTGTCTTTCTTAGGTAATGTCTGAAGAGCGGGTTTTGTGATTGACATACGACCTGTTGTAGCTTCTGTCTGGTTAATAGAACCATGAACTCTGTTATGTGCATCATGCTGGTCGTAAATACCATAAGCATAGGTAGTCAGAAGCTTTTCATACTTTCTGTACTCTAATATCTTTTTGACAATAGATACATTATGAACTTCAGCAAGGTTATTCAAGGCATCTTTGTCAAGCTTAGGATTACCTTTATCTGTCTTCTGAATCAGATTTGGTGACACACCAACATTCATAAGAACATTGTAGAGCTGCTTACCTGAGTTGATGTTGAACATTGAACCAGCTTCATCATAGATTGCTTTTTCTGCATCATCTGTAAGTTTTTGAAGGTCCTCTTTCAGTTCAACTTCATAAGAAGTATCAAGAGGCATTCCATAACGCTCCATAGCATACAGAGCCATCATAAGTTCACATTCATTGTCATACAGACCTACAAGCTCATCCTGTTCAAGTTTTTCATACTCAGTAATGAATGTAAGATAACAGTTCCAAACGTCGGCATTTGCATATTCACCAAGAAGCTCTCTTGGAATCTGACGATAGTCTGATACTTTATTCATCTGCTTGTAGGCATCTACCATGTATTCAAACTTTACAATACCTCCTTTCTTCCTAGCTGCGAGATCACGTAACTGGAATGAGTTTCGATTTTCATTAGCAAGCTTAGATAATACAACAGTGTCATGAAGTCTACCTACAATTCTTAATCCTGCATTTGCAAACATGTGCATATCGAACTTAGTATTGTGTGCTATCTTTTCAACTGTCGGATCTTCAAATAATGGAGCCAGCTGTTTGAACTTCTCAAAATCATTCTGCACTGAATCAAAGATGGTATATGAATTAGTGCCATCACAGATTGAGATACAAAATGGAAAGTCCTGCGGCACTGCTTTCTTACCAGTACCAACCCAACGCCTTACTACAGTGCTAGGCACTACATGACTGTTTGGGAAGAATGGATGCGTCTCAGTATCGAATGTAATAAACTTTCTACCTCTGAATTCAAACGGGTTTACAAGCTTGAGTAATTCCTGTGGATCATCGATCACATGGAAGAATGGAACTTTGTGCTCCTTTGCAAAGGTTTCAGGATTGTAGATATATCCATTACCTTTCTTAATGACTGGTCTTTTCTTAGGCTGAATATTTGCCATGTCTCTCACTCCTTTCTTTATTATTATATAATATAAGAAGGCAGTTGTAAATAGGGAAAAGAAAAACAGTGCGGCGGCTGCACCGCACTGTTTGTGGCTGCCCTTACTTGATGTATTTGATGTACTGATTAGTACTTGCTAACTGCACGCCGTGACTTGTATGAGTTCTTGAGACTGATGTTTTATCATATCTACCAAACTTAACATAACAGCCTTTCAGGTAATCTTTAGGTATTCTACTATACAAACCTTCCTCAGTAAGTCCTGTATAAAGCATAACTTGTAGGTCTGCCATCTTAGCCCATTCAATAAGTGCTATAGCATCATCTGGTGCCTCAGACCATTCAAGTCCTCCAAGTATGATTCCTTCATTAAATACATCTTTACCAACTTCTTGTATTATATCATAGACAGGTCTGGTAAATACTTTACCATCTTTTAAGTGCTGATTGAAACAACCCTGGCAATTGTTTGAACACTTCTCAGCTATGATAAGGGCACCCATGAACGGGGCATCTTCTGCTCGTTCATGGATAATGCCTCTATATCTTATTAGTCTATTCAACAACTAACTGGTTACGATCCTTGAATTCCTGCAACTTACCAGGATTGTAGTTGCTTACATCTCTGATATAACCTGTAATTCTCTGCATGTACTTTGTCACTCCGCCACAGTGAGGGCATGTATCAGTAGGTACTTCAAGAACACCACACTCTGGACAATAGCAAATTACTGGAGAGATTGAAATATATGGAAGTGAATAATTTTCACAAGTATGACGTACAATGCTCTTAGCCTGCTCACCAGAGATTCCATGAGCCATGTAAAGATGAACTACTGTACCTCCTGTCATTTTTACTTGTAAGGAATCCTGATGATCAAGCAGCTGCTGAATACTCTCTACTTCTTTAACAGGCATGTGGCAAGAGTTAGTGTAGTATACATTAGCACCTGTGCCCTGAGTAAGAATATCCGGGTACATCTTCTTGTCAAGCTTAGCAAGGCGATAACAAGTAGATTCAGCTGGAGTAGCTTCAAGATTATACAGATGACCTGTAGCTTTCTGGTATTCAAGAAGTACATCTCTCATATAGTCCAGTACTCTTCCAGCAAGAGCTTTACCTGTATAAGTAGTTATACCAGTCAAGCTATCACCAAAGAAGTTCTCACACATCTCATTAAGGCCTACATAACCAATTGTGCTAAAATGATTGTCGATGGTGCCCACATAGGTATCAAATGCTGGGATCATACCTGTGCCAATGATATGCATGTTGAGCCAGTTACGTTTCTCTTCAAGACTATCTCTTGCAATGTCCATATACTGTCTAATCATATTCAGTAGAGCGTCCTCAGACATGCCGCGGCACAGATAGCCAAGTCGTGGTAAGTTAAGAGTAACTACACCAATAGATCCTGTGCTATCCCCTGAACCGAACAAACCACCGTTTCTTCTCTGAAGTTCTGATAAGTCAAGGCGAAGTCTGCAGCACATAGAGCGTACATCACTTGGATCCATGTCACTGTTGATAAAGTTACTGAAGTATGGATAGCCGTACTTACCAGCCATTTCCCATAACAGATCATTGTTTGGATTATCCCAGTCAAAACCTTTCATGATAGAGTAGGTTGGAATAGGATAAGCAAATGGTTTACCATTAGCATCTCCCTCAAGCATTACTTCATAGAAGGCTCTGTTAAGCATATCCATCTCTTTCTGGCAATCACCATACTTGAAGTCCACGTACTCATTAGCAATCTTAGCCGGCTGGTCTTTTAAGTCTTTAGGCGGAAACAGATCAAAAGTTAAGTTGCTAAAGGCTGGCTCAGCACCTGCACGGCTATTGGAGTTAACTGAGTATACATAGTTTTGAATGCTCTGTTTAACCTCCTTATAGCTTAACTTGTCCTTCTTAATGAATGGAGCAAGTAATGTGTCGAAGCTACTAAATGCTACTGCTCCCATAATTTCATTCTGGAAAATGGTAAGCATGTTAGCAAGCTGATTCAATGCTGCGTCGAAGTGTTTAGCTGGTTTAGAAGCTGGGATATTAGGTACCCCCTTCACACCATAGTCTAATACCTTCTGCAGAGAATAACCGCAGCAGTAGATTGTCAAACCACCCATATCATGAATGTGCATAAATCCATCATTGTGTGCGGCAGATGCATCGGCATCATAAACTCTGTCTGTCCAGTACTGCTTAGACACAGCGCCATTGACATATTTGTTTAACTGTCCGAAGCTAAATGGAGCATTACTATTTTCCTTTACTCTCCAGTCTCTTTTGGTCATATACTCATCTACAAGTTTGTTAGTATCGATCATTCCCATTAGTTAGTCCTCCATAATGAATTTAAGCTGTTTCTCCAGTAAAGGCTCTGCAAAGAATTCGTCATCTTTAGAGATAACAGGCAGCAGATCAAAACCTCTTTTTGACAGCATAGTAGCTGCATCACCGTCTGTACCAACATCTACTGATGTGTACTCGATGTTTCTTTTGTCCAATTCATGCTTCAAAGCATTACATCTAGGACAGTTTGTAGTTCCATAAATGATAACCTGTGACATACTAGCCACCTCCATATTTATATTGTTTAAGCTAACACTGCATACTTGTAACGAATGTAGTGTGCATTAAACGCTTTAGCAGGAATACGCTTAATCTTACCGGCTTCTTCTAAGTCAATGATAATGTAGCGTACTCTATTCTGATTAAGTCCGGCCTCTTTAGCTATAGCAGACATAGCCAAGACTTCATCTGGATGTCCTCTAAGGACTTCAAGCACTTTAGCTTGTTCATCTGGTGTAGTTTCTATAACAATTTGTGCCATTAATATACCTCCATAGATTTTATGTTACTCATTGCAAGTCCGTAAGGTATAACCTTTAGATTTTACTTAGCATTACTTTACGGACCATGTATGTGTATTTAGAACACGTTACAGATTACTTTAAATCTGTTTAACAGTGATACCTGCCTGTTTTAATAATTTGATACCTGTAGTATCCTTCCACTCTTCAAAGTAGTAAACTGCACTAAATCCACCAGGTGCATTGATAATCGCCGCGGCGCATTGTTTACAAGGTGAGAGTGTTACAAACATTACTTTTCCAGGATCATTTGTCATGCACTTGATTAAAGCATTGATCTCTGCATGAACACAGCCATACTTACCATCAATCTTGCACATGCAATCTACCAACCCTTTTGGTCCACCATTAAGACCAATACTGTAGACCTGTGTCAAATCCTTATCTGTAATAATAGCAGCTACTTTACGCTCGCAGCATTTAGATAAAGTAGCTAAGTTAATTGTGAAATCCTTAAAGACTTCCATTCTTTCCTGCTGACTCATTCTTTGCCTCCTCAATCTTACTTTGTAGATAATCCGTAATACTTTTAAGGGTATGTACAGACTGTCCTCTTTCCATTGCTTTATTTCTTGTCAAGAGCTTATTCATATGAACGAACGGATTAGGATTGCCCTTAAGTGCTGTGGCGCATTGCTCACATGCTGGAACTACATTACAAGCTGTGTAGTTACCTCCTTCTTTAAATGGAATGAAGTACTGCCTTGCATCTATAGAATCTGAACTACAAAAGGCACACCCATTAAAGTGCTGGCATGCTTCTAGCCACTCATCTTCTGTAAGGCTATGTGTAGATACAGATTTCAGCTGCTCTAACCAATCCTTGTATGATTGTGCTGCTCGATCATTTACTCTGTGCCAATGCTCATTCTTGTACATCAGTATCTTTTCTTTGTATCCAGGTATCTGCATCTTTTGTTGGTAGTTCTTTTTACTATAGCACTTACCACATAGCTTACCAGGAAAGTGATATATGTCTTCAATATAGGCACCACAGCTAGGACAATTACCAGGTACCTTTTGGTATATTGCATATACAGGAGCCTTACAAAATTTGCACCAAGAGCTTCCATATGTGGCTGGATAAACCCAGCCACATCCAGAGCATTTTCGTTCCTTAACACGAGTACTAACCCTTCTACCAGGTATTTTACTCATCAGTCTTTTACTTCATAGTGTAAAACTGGAATAAGATGAGGAACCTTCATAATCTGTACATAATTGTCATAAATTGCATTGAAGTCATCTCTTGATGTAACATAATCTTCACCGCGTTTCTGACATCTCTGCCACAATGCTGCTTTAGGACCTGAGGTGTAGATAATCAGCGCCCCGATCTTTGCAAGCTGCTCTTCAAGCTCATACATCTGCGGATAAGAAATAACCGATGAGTCACGCATAACAGGTCCGTAGGCCATTTCTGAATACCAGCATCTGTCAAAGATCATATTCTTTCCAGATCTGATAGTCTGTAAGTACTCACCCATCATAAGCTTCTTTTCTTCTTCATTCTTAGGTTTGGTTCTATGAATGATCGGATATTTTGTCTGTCTAGAAATCTGTTCAGCCAGTGTAGTTTTACCAGCACCATCTGGCCCTTCAATAATAATAATCATTCTACTACCTCCCATGAATTATCAAACATTTCTGGAAATGTCTCGCGCCACGGCACTCTACCGAATCTGCTATCTACATACAGATATGGTGCAGTCATCTTGCTGTGCTCATCGGGCATCTGACATCTTATAGTTACTTCAGGGCTCCAGCGAGGGAGTCTCATACCTTTACCAGCTTTTACCTGTTCTAATGCTTTCTCAAATGTCATGTTAGAAACCTCCGATAATACCTGCAAGAGAGTTAGCAGTAATAGGGTCTTTACCCATGCAAGCACCAAGAATAGATAATGTCATCTTCTTAGCTGTCTCTTCATCAAAACCTTCTGCTACGAAGCTATCTACAAGCATCTTAATCTGATGTGCACCTTCTTTTGCACTTGCTGCAAATTCTTCATTTGCTTTAATGTCTCTTGCCAGACGATCACGTTCTGCTTCAAGCAGCTTGATGTTGTTATCTACATCGTCTGCAGCTTTTAAGTAGCCTTCCTTTTCTGCTCTAAGCAGTCCTAATCTATTTTCATATTCTTCAATTGTCTTAAACATGTTTATCCTCCTTGTTAATTAAACTGTTATAGTAATCACCAATCTTAGCAGAGGTACAGAGGCTCTGCAGCACTACAAAGATTGTGATTATGCCTAAGCCTATAGAAACTACACAGCCTCTCATATATTATACCTCCTTAAGTAATGGCCATTTCGTGTCAATAATATTTCTTGGAATAGTAGGTACCTCTTCAATGTTTCTTGCAAACATCATAAGAGAATCTCTGCAGCTCATCTTGCCTTCTCTGCACATACCATACATGCAATCTGGTCCAGCATATCTAAACATCTCAGGTCCATCCTGTGTCTTAAGAAGTTCCTCCCAGATTCTTAATGTCACGTACTGCGTTTCAACAGTATTTCTATTGCATCCTCTTGTACGAATGAAATGCATCCATGCTTCATGATTAGCCTGAATAATCAGAATGTTTCTTAAGCCCTGCGGCGCTGCATATCCAGCAGTATCATTATCAGTAGCTGCTGCAATAAGCTGATAATCAGTCATTGCATTCTTACATGCTGTAAGATAACCTTCTACAAAGTGTGCATCTGGTCGTACCTTATCGTACTGCATAAGTGCGTAAGGAACTACAAAATCTGCCTTTCCAGTATAATCACTGTACTGCAATGAAGCAGATACATAGTTGATACCAACCTGGTGCGTTCTAGCCTGTGCAAGGAATCGGCGTGATGCACCAACAATTGCAACCGTAATAGGCGTGAATCTTTTGATAGTGCCATGAGGCAGTGCTGCGACACGTGTCGCAGCCTCCTTTGAAGTTTTCTCACAACAGTTATTGTAGAGACTCATCAAGTCATTCATTGTATGGATATTATGACCGCGCTGAGTAAGCTTAGCCAAGAACATCATCATACCTGCTGGATTATCATGAGATTCATTAAGTACTGCTACTTCAATCTTATTCATGAGTAAGAACCTCCTTTGCCTTTGGTACATCTGGTGCCTGAACAGGGTAAGACTCCTCAAGAATAGCCTTAATCTGTTCTCTCTCTTCTGGTGTACATTTGTTGAGACACTCAACATAAGATACTGCTAAGAGTCTGAATGCCATACCAAGAGTAAGAGCATCTGTATTGTAAGTGATTGTAGGTGTACCATCTTCCTTTGTTAAGACAGCTACAAAGTCCTCAGACTTAATTATAGTTCCATCCATCTCTACTGTGCACATTGTTTTATTTGCTGTATCGCTCATAATTTTCCCCTCCTATTAGCAAGCCTTTGTACGCTTGAATAAGTTCTTAAATGTCTGGCCGATCTTCTGGCCAAGTGTTAACTTAGACTGTCTAGCATAAGCAACTGAATAAGCATTACGCTCAAAGGTATTAAAGATACTTGCTTTACTCTGCTGATATGAACGGTGACTTCTCTGCATGTGTTTTCTTGCTCCTGACATATTTATATCCTCCTTAAATTCCTGTAGATGCGAACGCTCCTGTGCCGCGCTCTTTAATATCTTCTGTAATGAAATCTGCAATTACTACTGGAGTAACTACTAACTGTCCAATGCGATCACCAACGTTGATCTGAAAAGATTCGTCAGAGCCATTGTGTACGATTGCATGAATCTCGCCCCTGTAACCTGAGTCAATAGGTGGTAACTCACACACGATTCCTTTAGATGACAGGCCACTTCTTGGAAATACAAAAGCTGCATAACCATCTGGCAACTCAAGACCAAATCCTAACGGAATCTTTTCAGTAGTATGTGGAAATACTACAATCTTTTTTGTAGAGTACACATCAGCACCCGCATCATTTTCATGTGCTCGTTTAGGCAGATTAGTGTAACCAAAGTCAATTACTTTAATCTTCATTAGTTGGCTCCTTTCACTGACATAGCTCTGAATGAAATTGTCTTAAGAACTTCCTGGTATACTTCAGGATATTTCTTCTTCAGCTTATCATTATCGACTCTCTTCTGTGAGCGCGGCGACCACTTGATGGTGTAGTCTTTTGTGTATCCAATCTCATTCTCTTTAAGTCTGTCCTTAAGCTTATTCTGAGCTTCTTCCATAATGCTTGTAAGTTCTTTAATCTGTCTCTTACAATTAAAGACAGTTTCAGCTAAGTCGTTAGATGTATCATCTTCCATTACAAGTTCTGAATTCTTAACTACATCGCTGTATGTCTGATTTGCAAAGTCGGTATCTACACTCTGCATTTCAGGCTCTTTAAGTGCAAGTACATTTTCATTCCAGAACTTCTTAGCTGCTGGAAGCATAACCTCATTGATAAGGTCATCATTTCTGAATACTGGATAAATGTAAAACTTATTGCCACCTACAAGGCAAGCAAAGTAACCTCTCTCAAGTCCGAGAATCCATAAGTACCAGTTAAGCTGGTATACATACGACTGAAGGATCTCGCCAGACTCCCATTCTTCATTCATATACTCGCTTGTAGTTTTACACTCAAGAATACCCCAAGGTCTTCCATCAGTATCTACAATAAGTCTATCAACATTGGCAAGTGCCCATGGATAGTCTTTATGCTGTAATGTAGCCCCAATGTTTACAAGCTTAAGATGAGCCTTATCTTCGACTAATTCTCTTGCTGCAAACTCATCTGCAACAATAGGCTCAAGCAGATGCCCAAAGTGCATACGCTCCTGTGCTGCGGCACCTGGCTTCATTGCATCTGCAAACTGTCCAGTCTTATTCAAGTAGATCTGTCTTGCTGATGTGAAAGGACTTACACCACAGATAGCTCCAATGTCAGATCCACCAATTCCTCTAGTTCTGGCTTTAAGCCAAGCATCTTCGTCTTCTTCCTGGCGTACAGTACTGTATACTTTACAGTTAGTTAAGTATTTCAACGGGTCCATATTAGTTCTCCTTCTGTTTTCTTTTCTTACGGCATTCCTTGCAACGCTTAAACGGTTTGAAGCCTTTGTCTGCTAACCACTTCAGCTCCTCCTCTGAAATAGTAAACGGTTTGTTACAATCCTTGCAAGTTACTTTCATGTCTTTAGCCATGTTAATCATACCCCATTTCTTTTAAAATTTTTATTAGCACATCGCCGTGACAAGGCTTTGGAGGGCACCAGCAGCCCAGCGTCTTACCCGCCAGGCTTGGCAGAGCTCTCATAAGTATCTTACTAGAGCGTACGTGCTCTTCATACTTCCGAATAACTTCTTCCCTCGTACCATCTGGACCAATCTTGTATGGATTGCCCCACTTAGATGGTCTGCCTATGTACACGTCGTAAGGCTCTTTCTTACAGTGTACAATTCTTGTCATTACACAATCATGATGTTCTGCATGACAATACTTGTGTTGGTTTTCAGCTGCATGTCCTCATCGTAAGCTTCCAGGATATAGTCAATCTTAGCTGCAATATTCTCTGTATTAACAGCAAGCTCAACAGCTCCTGTAGGAAGCTTAACAGCAGTTACGATATACTTCGGTTTGAAAGGTTCAGGTAACGGCTCATCATTAAGCTCTGCATTTGCTTTAGCTTCCATTGTAGGTTCTGCCATTGCTTCTTTGATTTTACCAAGGTAATATCTTAATTCGTTTTCCATTGTAGTTCCTCCTATTTATTCCAAGGCTTGAAAGCCTTAATCTTACTTAATAGTGTCTCTGGCTTACCGTCAAAGCAGATAGCTCTATCATCAATATACACGATAGCTGCAGGTTTATCTGCACATATTCTATCTACATATTCAGCCAGATTATTTTCTTTAAGGTACTTTGAAATAGCATTCATGCCATCCAATGAGTGACATCGAGTAGATACCACAACAACTTCATAACCTGCATCATGAATTTCCTTAAGAGCTTCTCTAATGCCAGGCACAGGTGGATCAGGAATCTCACTGAAACCTTTCCAACCAGAAGTATAACTATGAATTACTCCGTCAAAGTCAAATACTACTGTTTGCTTCATCTTACCTCCTATATCTCTATCAGTGTAAATTTATGCTTAACAGTATTACCTACAGGAATACTGTCAACATGCCCAAGGTATACTTTAAAGGTCTTACCTTCCATTGTTAATGTACCTATAAAGCCTGTCTGATTAAGTACGGCGTCGAAGGTACTCTTAGTTGCTTTTTCATGCAACACATCCTTATCGCAAGCTTCAACTGCTTCTTTAAGTCCCATAATACACCTACATTTCTGCATCACTATAGAAATCTTTACGAGCTTCATTTATCTCTGCTTGAGTTATAGGATGCTCTACAAGATTTTCAAATAATGCTGTACCAAGCGGAAGCCTTCTATAGTCTCCCTTGAATTTATCTACAAGATGATTATTAGTCATGTACTTCAGAAGCATACGCAGGTCATCCTTGGATAATCCAGTATAATCTTCAAGTGTAGCTCTGCTAAAGTATGGTAACTGATAAAGAATCTTAGCCATCTCATTAGAGTCTGTCATTGGCAATGTAAGGAACAGGGCTCTCAGCTTACTAATGCTTGTATCTGATGTATCAGATGTAGCTTTATTCTGTTCACTTAACTTGTCATATCCAAAGCTCTTAGATGTATATAGTTCTTCCATAAAGTTAACTACAAAGTCCACATGTTCTGGCTTTACAATTACCTTCTGAAAAGTCTTGTCTGTAGATACAACACATGCTGCTGCGGCAACGGCAAGCCTAGCAATTTTAAGTCTCTGGTCTGCAGCTTCTACTATCGGGATCGTCGATGAATACTTAGCTCCCATTTTGGTTGCAAGTTCAAGGATGCGCTGCGTCGCTTCATCTGTGATTTGGACATCGTCAGGCCTCCTGCTCCATGCCCATAAGACTCGCGTATTGCACAAGTCTGAAGTGTAGACATGTGGTACTGGTGATATATCTCTGAGAGATTTGTTGACGAGTTCTGGGTCGACGTCTCCTGAAGCAACTGACATAGCAAGGTCAAGACGTCTAACATCTTCTGCTTTTCCGAATAGCTTAAGCACTGCACTGACTCCATAAGTTTCTGAATTGAGCTGTCGTCCATTCCTTGGGTTAGAAATGTAAATAGCTCGAGTTCTACTTGTAGTTTCTGCAGTAATAACTCCTGTTGCTTTTGCGATTCCAGAGCTACGGACATCAGACATGACAGCAAGGTCGTCTTCGCTGAGTCCAGATAATTCGTCAATAGTGAGAAGACCTCCGTCATTGAGCGGGAAAGCTCCCCAAACAAGGAACCAACGCTTATTGGTTTGTTGCATGCTGTAGACAAGTCCTGTTCTTCTTGATGATTCTCCTGAGTGAAGTTCTCCAAGTCTGTAATGATTCATCAACCTCTCTACAATTGTAGTTTTAGCCTGTCCTGAATCTCCGATGATAAGAAGCTCACCCCAACCTCTTTTTACATACTGCTCCTGGAAATAGAAGTTAAGAACTGTATGGTAGATAAGATCTACAGCAATAGCTACATTACGTCTCTCCCAGATAAATGTTACATTACGTTCAAGATCTGTATGGATCTCCTGAAACTTATCATATACAGATTGTCCAGGCTTCAACTGAAACATTTTAAGTTGCTCAATAGCTTCTTCATTTAGCTCGAAGTCGCTTATAAGGTCTTTCTCAGGATATGCTTTGTCAAACACATAGTTGGCATACTGGGAGTTGGGGTCTGGCTGCATATAACCAGCCATAGTGTAACGCTTATTAGTTTTGAGGCTGTTACCTACATAATATCCCGTACGCACTACATATTCGTGCTCCTTCGAAAAACCGAAGTTAGACTCAGCTTTAGGAATCATTCTTAACTCCTCAAGATTCATGTACTCAAGAATCTCTACACGGCTTTTGTCACACTTCTGATTGATACCAAGTATCTCATATATAACAGCTTGCTGCTGCTTCTCAGTACACTTGATCAGCTTCATCAAGTCTTTGTCGGCAGAGGTCATGGTCTTCAACATCTCTCCACCATTCAAAGCAAGATTACAATGCTGGCATTTTCTTGCCTCAGCATCTGACGCGTCACCACAAGACGCCTTAAGAGTTTTCGGGCAAAGGTAAGGCGTACTATCCTTACCACTTACCATTACTGGTACTCTTATACGTTTACCTACAAAGCCTGCCTCAGAACTATCTGATAAGTGAACCTCGGCTGCTTCATTCTCATCTGCTACGCGGTTATCAGCCAACGAAGGGTCTACATATTTAGTAGCATTATCAAGTAGATTCTGGAAGTCTTCTGAAGTCTGTCCACACTTAGTAAAGAAGTCTGTAATGTCTCCCTTAACAGGAAAGTTCTCAGGCCAATTTATAGTGTAGACATCTACAACTCTGTAGAGTTTTTCACAAAGTTTCTTTGTAGCGTTTCTTCCAGCTTCATCATTGTCTTGAGCAAGGTATACACGTTTCTTGTTTCTAAACAGCTTAGTCCATTCTGCTTTCCAGGTTCCAGCACCTGATGTAGGGCATGCTGTAGGGAATCCATGCTGTTCACAGCATATGCGGTCCATCTCACCTTCAGACCAAACAATGTAATCAACTGTATCATCTATAACTCTGTCTATACCAAAGATTCTAACTTCACCATAAGCATTGTTATATTCATCTACATAGTTGAGTACTTTCCATTGATCCTCATTTGAGTTCCACTTGTATCTCCTGAAGTTAACAAGTGTATTGTACTCATCATATACTGGAATAGTAATTCTCTCACCATCCCAACCAAGCTGAAATCTCTTCAAAGTCTCATCTGTTAAACCGCGGCGCTCCTTCAACATATCCCTTATTGGACCTGTAAGATTCATTAAGCGCTGATGGTATTCCTGTATAAGACCTACATCAATCTCTGGTCTTGTAGGTTTTGAACCATCAGGCCTTGGAATCTTTAAAGCATCTCCAAGTTGGAACCAGGCCTCCTCATTAGAAAGGCCATATAGAGTCTTGTACATTGTATGTATGTTGCCTTTAGAATGACAACTATTACAATAGTACACTCCTTTTGCTAAGTTGACTGTAAGCGAAGGGTTGTTATCAGTTTGAGACTCGTGTAGTTCTTTGAATGGACACTCAGCTTTAACTTCCTGGCCGCGGCGCTGAACATTCTTAAGCTCATTCAAAAAGAATGCCTCATTATCAATTTCAGCTAATATGCGGTTTGTGTACTCACTCCATCTCATGTTGCCCTCCTTAAATTGCAGCGCAACTGTATCGCTGCGCTGCTTTGTTGCTTAGATTAAAATTCTGTTTTATCTAAGTCAGGAGTAGGCGCACTGCTAGATGCTTCTGAGCTAGAATCATCCATATCGTAATTCATGTTCTGGATTGTATTGCGGAATGACTTATACAGACCAAGCGCAAATTCGCGATCTTCGGCTTCTGTGGCACCTGCAGGTGTTGCAGTGATGATGTACCACTCATTACCATTCTTAGCCATGAGTTTCTCATTAAGAGCGTATCCATAATTCCACATGTTCTGCATTGTCACTTTTGCCAGGCTGTACATCTTTTTACCTTCATTGTAGTTTGTCTTAGCAAAGCTTAAAATGATAGGCATTCTCTCGCCAGCAAAGAAACCAAAGAAGTTGATATACTTAGTGCATTTCGGAAGTGCTTCCTTACCCTGCTTAGTGTTATCAAATTCACAACGCTTACAAGCTGCACACATGATTGTAGTTCCATCTGACTTCTGTCCTACTTTTCCATCTCTTGCGATGCAGGCAATTCCGCCACCTTCTGAACGATCTTTCCAATCTACATTATTGTTGAATTTAAAGACGGGAATAAAGACTTTACCATTGTATTTAGCCTTTGTTAAAGAATTGATAATATCCCCCTCATCTGCAAGCTTGTCCTTTCTTTCAGGACTTAATGTCTGGATGACTTTGATACGCGGGATAATCATATCACCAGCTTCTTCATCCTCAAAGCCCATAGGAGCTTCTGTCTGGTTTGCAAGTTCACCAGTCTGCTGCGCTGCTAAAGCAGCTTCTTCTTTTTTCATTTCTTCTGTCATTTTGTATTCCTCCTACTGATTTGTTTTTGTCAAGGGCCTCACCCCTTAGACTATAATTATTATATCATAAAAGTACGTAGTTGTAAAATCGTACTTCACGACCATTGGTTACTGCCTGTTACCAGCAACTCCACTAAGATAGAGCGCATCGGCGGCATCCACACACTTTGTAGCTATTGCATCGGCCATTACATTGGCGCAGACGAATCTACTAAGTGTTTCTTCATCAAACTCAAAGCCATTGTTCTTAATAGAAAGCCCTTTAGCCTTTTCAATGTTCTTCTTTACTGAATCCTTATCCTGTGAAGTAGCATACTTAACCTTGACTTCATCAAATAAAGCTTTACCTGTAGAGTCCTTTGAGAGAAGACTATTTGCAGTCACTTTTCCAAATGGAATACAGTGACCTTTGATATGGTAGAACATTACTTCTACGTTATTCTCTACACATCTTCTGTGTTCTCTGTGAATAGCTTCCCAAAGGTCCTTATTCTTTACAGGTTCACCAGTCGCTGTAACCCAACCTTTACGAGCCCAACTTGCGACCCAGCCTTTTGTCATAGCATTAAATAAATATTCAGAATCGGTGATAATCTGTGCCTGCTGCTTTCTTGGCCACAAAAATTCCAGGGCCACTTTAAGTGCATGCATCTCACCGCGCTGGTTTGTAGATTGCATCTCGTATTCAGCCATTGTACCAGTCTGTACTGGTTCGTCTAGAGACTCACCAAACTCCTGGATAAATAGTCCGCCAGCAGATAAGCAATCAGGCTTGCCATTTCGTCGGCATGCTCCATCTATAGATATTACAAACATATTAAGCCTCCACTAAGAAACACATAAAAATAGCAAGCAAGAATTACATAGAGCATAGCAAGTACATTAAATGCAATCTTGTCAAACTTTGTAGATCCTTTTGCTATTGCCTGCGTTACATTAAATAATGCGCACAAGAGGCACGCCACAGCTAATATATACTTCATGTCTTATTCCTCCGTACCTACAAATCTTTTAAAGATAGGACAGTTCAGTGACTTCTCACCAGACACATTTGTAGATTCTCCGAATGTGTCAATCTCAATAGACTTACCAATGTAGTCCTGTGGATTATCCCAAATAGTGTGGCGCTGCTGATCTGTGAAACCAGAGCCAACGCCAAGGCGTGTTCCATTATAATCTACAATGAGCGCACCAAGAGACTCCTCAAATTTTCCTGTGCCTTCCTGAACATCAATAACCTTGAGAGTATACTCTTCAGTATGCTTAACCTTCAGTAGATTATTAGAACGCTTAATCTCATAGAGTCCTTCAACAGTATTAAGCATAACACCTTCGCCGTGGCGCTGCCAAATCTCGTTTACGATTGGATCAACTTCATCCATGTTGTGTACCAATCCAAGAATAGGCACAGGCTTTACACATTTAAGTTCTGTATGAATACCAAAGGCCTGAATGAGCTGCCAGCATTTTTCTGGCTCAAGAATCTTTAAGCTTTCATCCATAAGTGTAGCAGCAAGAAGTGTCTTGCGAAGCTTTGCATTTTTCTCCGATTTACCTCTACGGAATTCATCCAATGGAATCATATCAAAAACATTGTAGGTAAGACCAACCTTAATACCTCCGCTGTTTGAAATAGAGTTAGTGGCCTGTCTCTGCTCAATACAATCAGCAAAGGTTCCCTGCGCCAAAAGCTCACCGTCATATACAGTATTATCTGGTAAGTATTTCATATCTGCAAGAATATCTACTAGACCAGTATCTTCATGACCTGAACGGCTATAGCATCGAATATCTCCATGCTCCTTTACAATAATACGGCGAATACCATCCAGCTTTTCTGTAACGATGCAAGGCCATTTTGTTTTTGAGAATCCAACGTCTCCGTAAGGCTTACCAAGCATACAGCCGATCTTAGGAATGAAATCCGCACCATACACTTTATTCAGTGAGGTTGTAGATACTCCAATCTTAAGTTCTTGTGTTACAATAGCTTCTGCAAGCCATCTCACATCTTCAGGTGTACTCTGTAAAAAAGAATTAGCATAAGCTAAGTCTGCATCATTTCCTGTACGATGTTCAGTAAAGTACTTAATAGCATCCTGCCAAGTTACACAACAGGTCCTCGCCACCAAGCCTTTGGACTTTTCCAGCTTCTTCTTAGAAATACCAGTCTTACAGTACGGATTGTAGATAAACTTAAGAATTTCTTTGAGGCCGGGTTCATTTTCATTTTTCGTAAGCAAGTACAGTTTGTCATTTGTACTACTTGTATTGCTGATTAAAGCAATGATCTTTGCGACTTTAATCATAGTAATGCTCCTCCAATCTTTGTTTTAGCTTGTGCTTAAAACTATTTATGATTTGACTGACATACGGCTGAGACACACCGACTTCAGCTGCGAGACTCTTTGTAGTAGCGGAATAATCAGATTCTCTCCACTTATCTAACAGCATTCTTTGTTTCTCATTAGTCAGACTATCATACAAATCTTGAACAATCTGTCTAACAGCTTCACACTTCTCATCTCTTATATAACGACTCTCTGTAGTTTCAGGACAAGCGAAAAAATCTACAAACTCTTTTTCGTCTCCTTCATCTGTGTAAGCAACGTTATGGTAGGATATTATGTCAAGCTGACGCTTCTTGTTAAGTGTTCTTACATAGGTCCCTAAAGCATTGTAAATATACACAGTTGCTAATGTTGAGAGCTTTGCTCCTTTGGATTCATCAAAGTCAAGCACTGCGTTGTATAATGCTTCATAGCCTATGCTCTCTGCATCAGGGTCCTCTGCAAGATTGAACTTGTGTAGTTGCTTGTACACGAGCCCAACATTAGAAGCTATTACTTCATTTATGTCTCCTTGCATAAGACTCCCTCCATTATTTTATTTTCTGTTTAGCTTGTTCAATCAAGTCTGCCACGTCTTTAACAGACCTACATATACCTCCTACAGCTCCTGCCTCTACCATCTGCTTTATGAAAAGCTCTTGGTGCGGCGACGCTGTGCCGGTATCATCTTTTAGTTCTGCTAACACCAAAATCCCGTTAACGCATATGAACACATCCGAGTATCCTTTATTGTAACGATCACATATTCGTATCGCTACGATATTGTCACGCTTCTGAGGTGCTAGCCAATTCATCACAGCTTTCAGCAGGTCCCCTTCGTCGCTGTACTGCTGGCTTGATGGTAACTGAGTTTTGTTGCTCATTGTAGTGCACCTCCAAAAGACTTCCTAATTGTGTACCCCAGCTTGCAATGACACATCCTGGTATTTGAACTACTACGTTTCTAGGATTGGTAACGTTTACAGTTTTAATCAGCATTGTTATCTCTCCTATCCAATTCAATTTCCATAACAGTTTCACTGTCATTGGTGTCAATTGCAAGGTACTGAGTAGATCCTTTATAGCCTCTACCTATATGAGCAATCTCAGTTCCAGGAGGTAACTGCTGCAATGCTTCTATTAATTTTTCCTTTGTAATATAATGCACTACAAGTCACCTCCCTTTAAATGATTCAGCACTGCATAACTAGCAGTACCCTTACCTTGAAGTACTTCTCTGTACAGGATGCAATCAATTGTTCCCTTTGCCATCATGATGTAGTAATCACAGTGCTTAGGCTGCTTTCTAATATCCCCATATATACGCTCCATACTCTGCTTAAATAACTCATAAGAGTAGTTCAAGCTAAAATAGATTGATATGTGAGAATTTGTAAGCGTAAGCCCTTTATCCGCTGAGGCAGGGTTTGCAACAAGATATTGTATATCTCCGCACTTAAATGCACTAATCGCAGCATTTTTATCTGCGATGTTGGTTCCACCATAGATACATCTACACTTATCTCCAAGCATGTCCATAATGATTTCAAACTCTTGTCTGTAGTTTGCCCAGATAAGAACTTGTTCGCCTCTGCATGATTCACTGTCAAGTAACTCTTGCAGCTTATGAAATCTGTAATCATCCAGTAAGTAAACTTCTTGTCTGTCTTCATCATAGAACTTATTCTCCTTAATAGCTTGCGTGTCGATAACAAATCCAGACGTTATCTGATTCAGCTTGTTCAGCTTAGCCGCCGTACTTGGCGCTGTAATCTGTAATCCATCCTGTACTTCAAGATAAAGCTTATTCTTCATCTTGCTGTAATGCTTCTTAAGAGCATCTGGCATTTCAAACTCAACCTCATAAAAGGTTCTACCAGGTGTAGTAAGCACATCTTCTTTATCTACATAAATAGCATATTTCTTAATCAGTGCAAGCAATTCTTCGCGCCTATCTGGACGTACGGCTAATTTGTCATACTGCGGATTAAAAGATAGATTAACAAAGAAGTACTCTTTAAACTGGGAGTAGCTTTGCTGTATACCATAGTAGTCAACAGCCCTGAGCTGCATATAATACTCATGCTCGCCATTAGGTGCTGGTGTACCAGATAGTAGATAGAATCTATTTACAGTCTGTGCAAAATCTACTAACTCTTTACTTACTTTAGAAGATGGACTCTTCATGTCTGAACTCTCATCAATGATACAACCTTCAAAGTGCTTCTCGTCAAAGTACGTTCTGTAGCTAACGAAAGACTCTGTGTTTGTTACATAGATATTCGCATCTGAAGCAATACGCTCAAGGCGCTTCTTCTTTGTTGATGCATGACAGTTAACGACTTTCAGCTCAGGTACAAATGTACTTGCATCTTCAATCCAAGCATTCTCAATAAGAATTAGTGGACAAACTACTAACCACTTATGGTTAGGGTGTTTCTTAATATCATCGAACATTATTGCTAAAGATAAAGGAGTTTTACCAGTACGTGTATCATAAAAGAATGCATATCTGTCTCTGTATTGAGCAATCTCGCGCGCCAGCTGCTGATGCTTCATAAGAGTAAGATGTTCATTAACTACACACGACTGTCTAGGACCATTAGTGAGTAGATCTTGTACTTCTCTTCTAGCATTAATCTCATGAAACCAATACTGCTGAACTTTCTCTGGAGCTGATTCAATATTTGTGGCGTCAACGTGCCTAAGCTTCTCCAGCACTTCAGGTAACAGTCTCATTGACATCTTAAAGCTTGTCTTTATTCTGTTTGTATGCTTCGGATAAAAATCTACAAGTGAACTCTGTGTCGCGGCGTCACCGCGGTCACACTGTACTTCAAGGCAGTTTTTAGTCATAAGTATTTTATTCATAAACATCACCCGCCTTTTAAACTTTTGAGCTTAATAAAAATCTGACACAAGTGGAAAGAAAGAGATCACTATATGACAGAATAGTGAAACACTCATGCCAGATTCTTGTTTGCGCGAGCTTCCCAGCTTTAATTGTCGCGCTGCCCCAATGAACGCATTTTATATCCGGTCCTTTTTACAAATTTCGGCTGCCAGGGCAAGTTGCGGGAGTAGGATTCGAACCTACAACCTCAGGGTTATGAACCCTGCGAACGTCCATTGCTCTTCCCCGCCACAAGTGAGCTCGTCAACCCGTTTCAACGAGCCCTACCTTGAAGGAGTCTCTTGACGAAATGTAACTGTGGATGTAACGTCAAGCCTATGAATATATACTGCCGCCAGTCTAATTGACTGGTTAGAATCTACAAGACAATAATGAATAACGACTTAAAATTCAACGAGGTCAGTGGGAAGACACTTGTAGATTCTAACCAGTCAACAAACCTTGTGGTTCATTGACTGTGCGGTTACGATACGATTAAACTTTGCAGCCACCAATAGCTATTGTTCATCGGCTGCTTAGAACTCATATGATGCGTGCAAAGCAATACTGCATCAGGTATTCAATGCTAATAATATGAGTTCTAAGCAACCGGTGATCTACTCACCGGTTTATGCGGAAATACACTGGATTACATTTCCTGTGCGGTATCCTCATCGTAAACGGATTCTCCTTCAGTTTCTGCAGATCCTTCAAGAGCATCAGCTACGGCCGGAGCTTCTGCAACAGCAGCTACAGGCATTCTTTTTGCTTTCTCAGCTTTTGCTGCGTCAACACGTGCCTGGTTTGCAGCGATTGTATCTTCTGAAGCGCCGCGCTGTTTTGCTTTGTACAGTACAGAGTTTGCATTGATAATCTCTCTCTTCAGCTGCTCGTCTGTCATATCTTCCAGAGCGATACCTGCAAGCTGTCCTCTCGGTTTCTTTTCTTTCTTCGGAGCTTCAACCTCGACTGTAAATGTGTCACCTGCTGTTAACCCTTCTGGTACTGTTACTTCTACTGTGAATTTTGCCATGGTAATTTCCATCCTTTCTTTCTTGTCTTAAACTTCGACTACTTTTATAAGGGGGTTATTTCCTTAACCTTATGATATTATTATACACCTATTTTCTTTATTTGTAAATAGTTTCTCTCACGGATTTTCTACATATCTACTCTGGTAATTTAAGTAGCCAAAGCCTGATACCCTCGGTGCCGAGGCGTTTATTCTTTATTTTCTTAACGTAACCATTTTCTTAACATTCTTAGCATTCTTAACTTATTGACGACTTTTTTAAAAAATGACTATAGGGATTTTAAAAAATAAATTTTCAAATGTGAAACCAAAAATATTTTTAAAAGCGCCAATAAGTTAAGAATGTTAAGAATGTTAAGAAAGTGGGAAAGTTAAGAAAATCTACAAAGTAGTGCTAGAAGTGCTTAGTGTAAACCAAGTTGAATATTTGAATTTTGCATTTTTTAAGATTAATTTTTATTCCTTATATATTCTTTATTTTTAGGAAATTTTTAAGTTCTTTCCACTATATTATTTTGTATAATTATAAGGGTTAACCCTTGTAGATCGGCCCTGTGGCGTCGTAACGTGTAGAATACGAGTCCGTAAAGAGATAGTAGGTATAATTATAGGGGTATACTTCACGAACTCGTTATGAGTAAATTATAAATAAAGAAGAGGCACTGCATCACAGGGACGCAGCACCTCAGCTACTTTAGGAGGATAGTAGATCTACTCCTCAGTTACATATTTTGAGCCATTGAGCTCCAGGCACACCCAGCCACTTGGCGTCTTAGCCCAGGCTGATGTTGTGCTATTGACAACCTCGAGTGCAGTGAAGACTACGCCAGCCTTATAGCCACCCTGCGCCCTAGCATTTGCTGAGAGCTGGCTTAAGTCAAGTACTGGATAATCGGTGCTAGGACCTGATCTCACATTGAGCCCACGCGCCGCGGTGACTTTGTAATTGCCAGTCTTGTATTTAAGCTTGGTTGTAGGCTTGTAATCTACACTTCCGCTGTCGGGCCTATTCTCGACAGTAGTGATAAAGACGCTGTACCCCAGGGCCTTAAGCTCTTCTGCTTTCTTATCTGCATTTGCTCTCACAGAGTAAGCACCAACCTGTACCTTGTAGAAACCATCTGCTTTTGCAATAAGAGTATCAAAGCCTTTGTTCAGCAGCTCAGCTTCAAGAGCATAAGCATTTTCTTTCTTACTGTATGCGCCTACCTGAACTCTAAACAAGTACTGCTTGGTATCTACACCAGGCTTTGTACTTGTATCAGTCTGGTTTGTCTGAATAGCCAGAATACTTGAGTAGATTGAAGTGATCTTCTTAGCATATCCAGACCCTGCGGCCCAGCGTTTCTCAAGACCATCAACTGTAGGAGCTATTCCTCTAGTAACAAGGTCAAAGCGAGGATCTACACACTTGTTCTTTAATGGTTCTTTACTTGCATAAGCTTTAAGATGCTGAATCTGAGCTCGTACGCCAGTACGTACATCTTTGAATGTGTGACCCTTGACACCTCCACCAGTTGTACCAATACCAGCAAAGTTATTCTGATCCTCTGTTACGTCGCCACCGAATTTAAAGTTACCAGTCTCTAAGCAGCTCTGTGCAAAAGCTACATCTCCTTTAACACCTTCTGCTTTTCCTTCTTCCAAGTAAATATCTACAATGTCCTGCCACTTCTTATCTTTGTTGCGTGCAGCAATGTAGCTCTTCATCTGAGTGGCAGTCGCAGCAGCATTGCCCATAATAGAGATACCATTCTCTACACTTCCTGAGGTATTACCATTCATGTATGCTGCAACATCTTTTCTGAAGTCATTCATTGTGTAACCATACATTCTGTCCCACCAGTGCTTAATATCACCATGGTTACTTCCATATCCGAGCTCATGAGCTTCCTGATGATCTACAATAGCTGTATATGGATTAAGTCCGTACTCTTTACAGAAATCGCCAAATACTTCAATCGCAATAGCTTTCGTCTTGTTGAAATATGGTCTGTGCTTCTCAGTGTCGAAGTTCTTCATCACACCGCCACTATAAGTCTGTCCACCCGAAGGCTCACATACTTCAATTCCAGGGCCATTGTTATTGTAGCTACCAAGTGAACCAGCACCTACATGCCATGCTCTGTAGTTAAACGGAAGTGTCTGTACGAAGCAGATTAATCCGTCAGTATCTTCACCAATGAATCCAGATACTGCAGCGCCAGTGTTTGGACTATTCTCTGCATTGATGAAAGGCATGATTTTCTGCTGTGCACAACCTACAGAGTGAAGCGTGATCTTTGTAGGTGTAAGCTTTCTTGGATTTGTGTACGGTGGGCATTTCGTCATGTATCTTACTCTTTTTGTATAACTCATATCTACATCCTCCTTATAAGAATGAGTGTTCATTCATGCACTTCAGATATACAGCTCTGATGTGCTTAATGGTCATTTCAGTAATGTTATTTTCGAAGTCTTCATGTGTTCTACAATAGTTCTCATAAATGGCGACGTCTTTTAGCGCCTGGTCAAAGTAATCCTTACTGTGCCTTATCTCAGGGTTATGGATAAGCTCATCGCCTAATCTGATGATTCTGATCCTCGCCGCGACTGCTCGGTCTTCATCTCTTACTTCTTCACTTTTCTTCTGCTGCTGTTCTACACTATCAAGCCTTTTCTCAATTGAGTCGAGGCGCTGCAGCACATCATGATTCATAGCATTCCCTATGAACTTGAATAGCTTTGTCCAAGGCGAAATCATTTTAGGCATCCTCTCAAGTACAGTACAGATAATAGCTGTGACTGCCAGGAAGCTACCGAATAACTCGCCAAGAGTTAAGTTAGATAGATACTCCATATCATTCCTCCTCTATTGCAAATATTTGATCAGCCCATGTGGACCAATTATCTGCTACCTTGTACTGATCTACTAATTCAGACGGTACAAGGAACCTTCCTCTAAAATTACTTGTTGGTCTAAGCATATTACATAAAGTAGGCGTTCTAATATACACATCACATTTTACGTAATCAAAGGCACTGCCGCCCACACTCAATGGATGACCTAAGTCAATAATCTCTGCACTAGAACATCCCTCAAAAGCTGAGTTACCTACAGCATTACAATTAGGAAATACAGCACGTTGTAATTGGGTAGCTCTATACATAAATAAATTGGGCAATTCTATCAACTGTGGAGCTTTAAGTTCTTTAACTTTACTAGCAGTAAAGTTTTGACCTAAAAGTGTTGTTAGCTTAGGAGCGTTAATTATTTCAGCTACTGACTTGTTAAAGCTCGAAGAGTCTAGCTTGGTAAGCTCCGGAAATGTTACTTCTGTTGTAAGTGGACATCCATATAAACTATTAGTTTCTATATTCTTTAAATTTGGAAAGTCTACTGTGGTTAAGTTACTACACATATACAAAGCACAATTTTTTAGGCTTTCTACAGCCTTTCCATGAATACCTACAAGTTTATCACTAAAGGCTAAGGCATAATTTCCAATTACAGACGCACCAGTGGCTATTTCAGTAGCACTGCGATCAAGCACTCTATCTACATCTTCCGCCGGGATGGGTACCTCAATTTCTTTGATAACCTCTTCTACAGTATCTACTTTAGGTTTAACTACTAAGTCATTGTCTGTTACTTTAAGTCTAATTACATCTGTCATTACATCACCTCTTCATTTAGAATAGGTAGTACAGATAAACTTGCAATGTCAGTAGCAATAACAGAACTACCAAGTTTTGACTTAATCTGTACCTGAGCTTTCTTTGTAAACATCAACGTTTCTTCCTGTGTAAGATTGAATTCAAGAGTAGTTCCATCTTCACTTTTAGTGATTCGATCATCTTCAACTACAAGCTCTACATCATTCTCTTTCATTGTTACCTGGACTGCATATGCAGTCCAGTCAAATTCTGTTGTGATTGTGATCTTCGGTGTTGTTCCTCTCCTCATCGCCGCGCCTCCTAACTTGTAAGATACTTGATATTAATCTTTTTACAGTAGCCGTTTTCGGCTAATAGAAAACGAATTTTATATTGCTTTTGTGTATTAACAATATTCCAAGCATTTGCTGAAATGCTTTCTACTTCTGCCTTAGACATTCCAGTAGAATCATCTGTATCTATCCAAGTAGAACCAGATAGTACTTTCCAAGATACACCATTATCAAATGAGAATGCAAATAATGTATTGTCACTAGCATCTACACTTATACTCTCAACACCTGACACGCCATCTGGTAATGTATAATTCTTACTATATACGGCTTGCATAGGCGGAATAGCTCTGATAGTAGCCAGTAGAGTAGGTATATTATCTTGAGAGCGTTGCCAGTACAGTAGGGTTGGATTCACAAGAGACTTTATAATATCACTTGGAGGTATTCCCTGAAACCCATTTGTCTCAAATGCACTGGCGTTAAGTGCAGAAATGTTAAGTTCTACTAAGCCCTGTATTGTATCATAAGAATAATACTTATTTTGCTTGTCTGTAAGTAGGTACGCTGAGTTAACCTCAGGTAATTTCTCTCCTAGGTCTGCATTAAGTATCATTTCAGCAATACCTGTCTGGCCGTTGTAGGAATCTGCAAACTCTAGCACAATCTCATCTAAGCATATCGGACTATCAAATGTAATAGTAAGCTTACCTAATTTTGCGTTTGGAAAAATTCCACTTTTTAGTAAAGTGGCTTTTTCACTCTCCGCATATACATTGACTGTCTTAGAATAATAAGTACTACTTGAATTTTTATTAGTTAGCTCAATAGAACGAACGCGTAGTGGCTTCTCAAATTTCCATATAAGATCGCAAGGAAAAGTTAGTGACTTACCTTCCCATTGCGTACCAGTGTCTCCGTCTAACGCAAAGTAAGGTTCTTTACCTGCGTTAGAAGATGAAGCTGATAGTTTACCCCAAGTAGTATTACTTGTAAAAGTAGGTTGCGTCCAAGTACTCCAAGAGTACTTACTTTCATCTACTATCATGACTTCACCTCCTTTATGACGATACTGTCAACTCTTGTAAACTGTTCCGTATTAATTTCAAGCTTAGCTAATTTACCCTTATCTATTGTACTTTCAACTGAAGTAAAGCTATAGTCAGTGATTAATGCAAATTGACCTTCAGTACTTACCTGCCTATCTGAGAACATCATTTCAGCTTTCTTAGTTACATCAATATCTTCTCCTAGTTTAGGCTTATAAATAGCATCCTCTTTAGTCCAAGAATTTCCATTCTTATAGAATGAATGGTAGCTTCCATTGCTTGGCGTAAATGAAACACCATAGAATGAAGATGCTCCACCAGTGCTACTTCCAAGTTTATAGCAGTATATCATAGCATCACCGTTTTCAAATAGCCAAAGTTCCCACCATTGATCTACTGAGCCACTATAGCTGGATGATCCACCCCATACGATACGTATAGCTGTTAGGTCAATGTCTACTAGGTGATATTTTTGCATAAATACGTAGTAGGATGCTGCGTCGCGTCTATTAAGCTTAATATCTTCAGATGAAGAAGTATGTCCAATCCAAGAGTTACCTGATACATATACTTTATCTAAACTATTCCATACAAAATCAGTAAATGTACAAGTATTAGTACCTTCATCATTTTTACTATTGAATAGTACATGTGTCATTCCGGCATAGTAACCTACAAGATCTGCTATTGTCATAGACGGTACTTTATTAGCATTACGATTATGTTTAGCTTTATCATACATAGCATATTCAATGTTAAAGTACATACCACTGAAGTCTTGTCTATAGAATGAAATGACAGGAGCATCCTTAGTAATTTTGTACGTTTTACCAAACAGTGTACAAGTACCTGTATTGCTAGGATAGTCAATAATGTATAAGAAAGCATCACCGTTAGCGAGTAGATAAAGTTCCCATGTGGAATCTACACTGCCGCTATATGTAGAAGAACCATTCCATCTAATCTTGACAAGTCCTATGCCTTCTGCAGTACCTTCCTGTTTGTATACATTATAACTTGCCGCATCTCGTTGATTTACCTTTACGACATGCGGAACGCTTCCTATATTTACAAAGGAATTTCCACTTACGCCAAACGATTTACATTGCACTGGATCGTATGTTTCTGGGAAAGCCCATACATCAGGATAATACTGGGTATCAGTAGCAAATGTATCAATACCATCATCATTCTTTGAGTTGGTACGAATTTGAGTCATTAAAGAAATATCACCAAGTAGCTCTTCAAAGGTAGGCTCAGACACTTCAATAATCAATTCGTCACTTACACCATTATTATTAAGGTATGCATCTCTATTTGCTTTAAGACTAATAATATCACCAAGACTTGCTTGATTAAGCAACTTCACAGATACTTCTAAGTTATTAAGTCTTTCTACGCTATCTACATTATCTGATAAGGTAAAAGCGTCTTTTGTTATACCATTAGCTAGAACTGTATCAGACTGTACTTTAAAAGAATCTACTCCAGGTACTACAGGCGAAGCAGCTTTAAGATACAAAGAAGCTCCGCCACCACCACCTCCTCCAGGAGAAGAATTATTAGATACCACTACCTCACCAGTATTAAGAGTCATTTGTAGTTTACCATCTTTTAAGAAAGTCATACTTACAGGTACAGGGATAAGATTATCAGAATCCTTCTGGAAACCATCTGATCTTCTGATATGTACTTTATTCTCATCTGTAACTTCTACATCAGTAATGTAAAGATCAGAGCCTTCCATTGGACCAGGCCAATCTGTTTGAGAGCCAGCAATATCTATATATACATGATTGCTGTCTTCACTTACTGCCTCACCTTCATGGATGTATCCTACGCAATAAATGTCATAAGTTCCGGTGGTGACGGGTTTAGGTATATCTATAGTATTCTCATAGGTAATGTACTCTATAGCAAATTTATCAAGCCTTACTATTACTCTATGACATATATACTTAAGCTTTGTATTGACCTCACCATTATCACCATCATCAAATATATCGCTTCCATCAGAGAACAGGTCATCTGACTTATCTGCTCCATAGTCGATCGGCGGAGAGATAACTACAATCAGTGATGTCTCATTCTCTGTTACTGTGATACTCGGTGCTGTGTACTTTTTAGTCTTAACATGAACAGGAGCAAGAATCTTGCTCCTTTCTTCATTTAAGTACGTAAAGAATCCGATGGCGCCGACCTGAGGAAAGTGCTTAATACCTATTCTCTTTACTTTCTGTGATGTAAGATGCCTTGCAGGTACAGACCATTGTGGATCTACATAGTTACCTAAAGTTATTAGAGAACTTCGGTCTGACGCGAGGTCGGCATCTACATAGTACTCCCATAAGTTGCTGTCTGGTTCTTCAGCCATGTGAGCAGCCTTTGTTGTGACTGTCGGAGTTGTATTTATTTTTGTTTCCCACGCAAGCACAGCGCCACCTCCTTATCTTCTACCTAAAATCAAATTCTAGCGCAAAATCAAGCACAAAATTTTTATTCTTATATGGTCTATCAAATTGTACATCCATGGTTATCTCTGCATCGACAGCTGGAGGGTTAGTAAATTTAATAGGCTCACCATAATAACCAATGTACCCAACTGGATTACCTTGTGAATACTGTTTATACAATGTATAGCCCTCTGCCATATTCTCGCAGCTAAGACGAGCAAATTTCATTTTAGCTTTTTCAAACATTATAGGAGTACTTATTGTACTACTATCATAGGTATAGGAAGCTACCTCTGTAAAGTTTTCTCCATCAGTCGATACTTCCAGTTTAATTATAAGACCCTTAGTTCCTGAATTATTCCAACCAGTAGTATCTACCATTAGCCACTGTCCTGGTACCCAGCAGTTTACATCAAGCCCCATACAAGCGTCTTCTTCATATTCTAGTATTAATGGGTTTCCTTTTTTAATAACTGGACCTTTTTTAGCTGAAATCATTTCTGTATATGGTACATCGGTAGTAAATGAATATCGCGTAGGCCAATCAGTAATAGGTTTTGTATTTTTGTATTCTTTAACAAAGTTACTATTGGCTATAAATCTATCTCTACTTCTATTAGCCTTATGATCTATTGTGTAATCAACATCTCTTGTTTGTAAAACTCCATTAACGTACACTTTGTCAGTATCTTTAACCCACATAGGAATAGGTGGCTCAAATTCTTTAGTTTCGCCGTTTCCTGTGCCTATACTTATGCCTTGTACAGTATAGGCTGGTAATAAAGCATTGGGAAAAGGAATTTCAAGTAAAGGTGAGTAATCAGTACTTCCGCCATGACTAGAGTTAAATTTAACATCTATAGAGTTTAGATAAAAGCCATTACTAACTTCTGTACCAATTCTGCATTGTCCCTTAGGATTAGCAGTATTATTATTTTCATAAAAAAAATTTATTGCATCATGCGTATATCTTTTCTTATACTTATTTGATCTAGCCACACTGGCAGCTATAGCTAATCCGTTACTATAAGTAGTTTTCCAAAATGGAACAAGTCTACTTTGATAACTGTTTAAAAATTTAGAAGGCTCAGCTGTAATTAAGTACCTATAGCTTTCACCTGTAGCAGCTTTTATGTATGCTGTTACAGTTACAGTTAATTCATCAATGTCTGTTTTAGTAATGCTTATAGGGTTTCCTTCAGCATCTTTTAATAAGGCATGGCTAGCTAGCTTATTGAGGTAAATACCTACTTCTTTTACTTCTCCTACATGTGATGAATCAGCCGGAGCTATAAAGGTACCTACATACTTTAGAGTCTGCCCATCTATAATCTCAACAGGTTTCCAAGAAGATGATGAGCAATAAAATAAATTTTTAGTTAGCTGTGTATCATTATAAGTAGGCGCCTTATCACCAGATCCACACGCAACACTAGGTCCTGTAAAATCTGCACCTGTAAAAAAGCCAATACACATTGTATTAAGAGCTTTAGCCTTTTGAGTTATTTTATTTGTTTTAGTATTCCTTAGTACTAATTCATAATTAGTATGCAATATAGGTTTATCTATTTTCATTCTAAGCACCTCCTAAATAGGATAATCTGTAGTAGCCGTATAAGTGATAGATACATTTACAGGGCCTTTAATAGACATAGTTTCATTAAAAGCAGACTTTATAGGTTTAATTTTTTGCCAGTTTAAGTTCGTAACTTTAGGTATCTTAATAGTAAAAGTTTCTTCTATTTCTTCTTTTTGTTTATTTACAGGTGTAACGACAATAGTAGTACTCTTAGGCATTTTTATATTAAATGTCTCTTTTTGCATAGGGGTACCTATGTAATGAGTAGTATCAAAGGTTACAGTAGTAGTAGGCATAATTATATAGCCGTAACCAGATACTTTTTCTTGCACTCCATAATTTGTTACTTTATTTATATACACTTCAGTTATTAACTTACGTGGTAATAAATTAAGACTTATAGTAAATTCTGTAGTATGCTTCTGTTCATTTACTTTATAGGTAATGCTATTCACGTATGCTTTACCAGTTTCTTCGTCATAGTCAGGTATAGAGTTATTAAAAGATATAGCATCAGTTATTTCACAATACTCTAAATAAAGCTCTTTGTCTATGACAAATCTTAGTACACAAGCAACATCATCGCTAAAAACAGTATCGTCAGTAAAGCTACTCTTGTTAGTGTAAGACTGCTCAATTACTCTAGGTGTAATATCATAATCAGCCGGATAGTAAGCCATAGGCATATACCTATACCCTGATATAAACATAGTTTCTGGTAAAAATGCTTGATTAACATAGGTTCTATCAGAGATATATGTCTTCACTCCAGTGGCATGCTTAACAGTTATCTGTACTCTATAGTCGTTGAGGCGATTCACTGTGATATAGCTTACATCAGTCAATGAAGAATCAAGTTCTGTAACGTCGCCCCATCTATAAGTCTGTGTAGTTTTATTATACTGGTATTGAACGTAGTAAGCTTGTGCATTCTTAATAAACACAAGAATGATACCCTGATCCTGTTCAGGATATAATTCAGACTTATAGCCTCTACACGTATGAATGCATGTAGCAAAGCGTTCCAGGGTAACTCTAGTACTCTCGTCATCACCCACCTGTGCCTGCAAATAATAATCTTTGTCAATCCAGAATACCCAAGGATTTTCACCAGTCTCAAGAGTATAGTTCTCACTATTAGCACGAAGTACCCACTTACCGTCAAACTCAATGGCTGCTTCTCTAGCATAGCCAAGGGATAGAACAGGTTCAAAACCAATAGTAGCTTTAGGGTCATACTTTCGTTTTCTTACAAGACCTTCATCTTTTTCAATACCTACTATCCATATCTCATCTGGACCATTATCCTCAGATAGCTGTCTGATAGAAATATCCTGCATATCTGCACCGACATCAAGCATGCGCTCTGCAAGATAGCCACCATCAATAGTAAACAGAACGCCTCTTGTTTCAATAGCAAGCGTGCCTGAAGACACTTGAGCAGTGACTATTAATGAATGTATACCTGCTAATCTTTCAAGATAAGCATGCGGCACACCGACGCTTCCTCTACCTGCATGAAGGTCATAAAGCAATGGCGAGAATAACTCAGTTGCTTCATTATCTTTAAATCTCAGAGTAAGAGTAGTTGCCTCAGATGCTACATATGTTAATTGGAAGTGCCCCTGTAGGTCTGTGTGATCTAATAATCGGAATGTAATCAATGCAATGGTACGTTCATCTTGATCTACATGTAATGGCCACATGTTGTAATCAAAGAGCAATTTAGGCAGTGACTGTTCTACACCTTCAATTACGGTTTTAATATCTTCATCAGCAGCTTCAGGACAAAGTTCCCAAACAAGGAATCTCATTGTTTCTTTAGATGAAATTTCGAATGTAAAATCTTTATATTCACCAGCCTTAACCTGTATCTCTTGTGATAGCACTCCTGTAGTACTCTCTGTAGGATAGATAGTGTAGTTATATACTTGCTCATCTTCATTAGATACGAAGTGAATATCTACTCTGGTCTTTGGCTCATAATTATCTGTGTGTCCATCTGTGATAAGATTAACTCTGAAGTACTCCGTAGCTCTTACAATGTAATCAGAGTTAATTGTACACTTAGCGCTGCCTCCCGGTCTAACAGTAAGTATTCCGTTAGATATGGAGGCATTCTTCAGTTCATAATAAGCAGATTCTGTTTTTAGAATATTACTGCCATACTCCATTATACTACCTCCATAATCTCCGAGTTGAATACTTTTATGGTACTGCTTAAACCTCCATCATACTTGAATTGCTGCCTGATAAGAATGCCAGTAAAATCTACGCCATACTTGTCACTCACGATGTGCAGTTTCTCACCTGGAAGGTACTTAGGATTTCCACGTATTTCAAGTTCAAGAACCGGTACTTTGTTAACTACATAAGCCTTTAAGAACTTGAGGAACTTCTGTGCATATTCTTCAGTTTGGATGTAGATATTATCTACACTTAATAATGAACCTTCTCCAAATGAGTATGTAGATTTTACTACATCAATGAAGGTACCTATAATCTCAAACTTGTTAGTAACCTCTGCCCCTGTTGTATTCTGTATTTCATACAGCACATCTAAGCATGTAGCTACAATACTAGAGACTGTTAACGACTTGTCTCCTTTGAGCATTGTAGATGTAAGTTTATATACTGGCTTTTGACTGAATGTTGTTAAGGTACTTTCATACTTTCCAGCTGGTACCTTAAGCTCATTAATAGATAACAGCGTCGCTGGATCGCTTTCCTGAGGTCTATTCATAATTACTTCCGCACCTGAATACTCAAGAAGAATGCTCTGTGTAGATTTAATGTCTATAATCTGATCTGCATCGGTAAGCTCATGAGCTACTTCCTGGGGACCCCTAGCATACTCTACTCTAGGCACACCATTTCTATTACAAAAAATATACGACTGTGAGCCAATAGAAATTGTATTGAGAAATCCTTTATTATCCTCTACCGTATATGCATACAGTAAAGCTTCGTTTAAGTCATCGTCAATGCTAACTGGAATACTCAATGCATCAAAGAAATCCTTATAGAGTTGCTTTACATTACTGTTCATTTTAACGGGTAATTTAACCTGTGGAAGATTGAATATGATGTACATTAAGTCATTTGCAGTTACATCTGCTGTAACACCAGTTATGGCCGCATTCCAATCTGTAACGTAGAATACGCCAAGTTTATCATACTCAATTTCTTCACCGTCGACTTCTGGTTTCATATGAGCTACAATTGGTAAACCTGTTTTTATCTTTCCATAGTATTCTCCTGTAGCTACTGTCGGGCTAAACATACCATTCTCATTATAGAGACTAAATGATAATTCATTTGATGATACAGACCCAAACGGATCTTTGGAATCAGCACTTGCTTCTTCAAGAAGGTCTGCATCTATGAGGTAATTGTCTCTTGTTATACTAAGTGGTTCCTTGTTGATACCATCAAAGTAAATATCCAGTTTCCATACTATGCACCTATCTTGACTATTGTAGTCTGCCTCTACTGAAGCTCTACTTGTCGGCATCGTGGCACCTCCTTACTTTTCGATTAGATTAAATGTAACATTTTTCCATACCCAGTTTGAGCCTTTACCTGCATGATGCAACTCTGACGGTATGGAACCAGAGTACACTTTAACAGACTTTGATTTACCATTCTCAATATAGTTCAAAGGATAGAATATACTCTTTGTATCCCATATTGCTGCAAGGATAACGTCAAGGTCCTGTGCAGTAATAGCTTCATATGTGAAGTAGAACTTACGCTTCTTAGCGATAAGGTCACCAACCATTTCAGCGTTGGCAAGACGCGACATGTTGGTGACATTGTAACGCTCTATCTTAAATGTGGAAGGGTTTTTAATAGCCCTTCCATTTATTGTAAAATTTCCATATGCCATTATCTACCCCTCCTTCCATCTTCCTTAATCTGAATGATTTGCATTTTACGATTAAGTTCTTTTAGGCCTCTCTCGTCTGCAATAAGTGTACCTACATATAACGGTCTTAAAGATTCGCTTTCATTATTTGTAGATCCACCAGAATTTCCGTTAGCAAGTATTGGAGCAAGTGTTTGAGTTAAGCCATCTGAAACAGCATCTACAAACGGCTGCATTGCTGTTCTATTCTGTAACGGGATAACTGCTTCAGCTCTATTACCCTCTGCAAATCTAGCTACATGTTCTTTGTTGAATACACCGCCTGTAGCATGCCCAGGAAGTATACTGCTCATTCTACTTCTTGCTGAACTTACAATGCTGCTTACTCTAGAACCTACACTTGATGCAAAGCTACTGATTGCTGAAGATGCACTACTAATGACGCTAGACACTCTACTACCAAAGCTTGATGCCCAAGAACCAATAGCAGACAATGATTGAGAAACAAAGTTTTGTACTCTTGCCATCGCATTGCTAAGACCATTACCTACATGCATTACAAAAGTACTCATTGCTGAGGAAGCTCTTGCACTCATGTTTGAAGCCCAGTTACTAATACTAGAAACAGTACTTGAAACGAACTGGCTAAACTTTGCAATACTTGTAGATACAAATGAAGTAAACTTAGCAAGGGCATTCGTTACAAAGTTCGTAATCTTATTTAAAGAATTAGTAGACCATGTAGCAAATGAATTAGCTACTCTCACTGCCCAATTAGCAATGGAATTAGCTGTGTTTGAAACCCATCCAGCAAAGTTACTTGCTGTGCTGCTTATCCATGATGCAATTCTTGAAGATGTACTTGATGCCCAAGAAGACACGTTAGTAGCTGTACTTGAAACCCACCCAGTAATAGAACTAGTTGTTGAACTTACCCAACCGGCTATAGCACTTCCAGCTGTGCTAGCCCAACCTACAATAGTGCTTGCTGCTGAGGTAGCCCAACCAGCTATTGTACTACCTGCTGAACTTGCCCAACCTGCAATAGCACTTCCGGCTGATTCTACCCAAGCACCTATTGCAGTGAATGTGTCACTACACCACGTTGCAATATTATCTTTGATACTTATGAACCAGTTACCTATTGCAGTAATGAGCTCAAGTCCTGCGGTGGCGATCCACTCAAGCAACTGTACAAATGCTTCCTTGAATCCTTCAAGTACACCAAGGATAATGTTAAGTCCTATAGGTACCATTGTTTCAGCTGGAGAATGTATTCCAAAGATTTCACAGAACGCATTCCAAACAGCTTGGAAGAATGTCACCACGGCGCCTACAATAGTAGCAATACCTGCTACAATACCTTTAATGATACCGAGTACAATATTGAGTCCAAGACTCGCCCAATCACCATTCTCAAATGCTTCTTTTATCGGATCCCAAATGGAACTCCAAAGCTCACCAATAGATTCACCAAAGATTTTAAAGGGCTTTGTGAAAGCATCGCTTACTTTGCTCCAATCAGCTTCTAAGAACTTACTTGCAATCCAACCTACAAGAGTACCAATGGCTGCACCTATAAGAGCACCAACAGGGCCACCTGCAATCATGCCTATAGCTGCACCAATACCGCCTCCTATAGGAGTAGCTATTGCAGTCCAATCAAAGTTTCCTGTTTGGAAGCCTTCAATGATCTTGTTTCCTACCCAACCTACAAGAGCACCAATACCAGCTCCAATAAGTGGATGACCTACAAGAGCTCCTATAGCTGCACCAAGGCCTGTTCCTATAGGGAGTGCTACATTAGACCAATCTCCAGTTTGTATTCCATTAGTTATGGAATCTATTAACCAGCCAGTTAAAACCCCTATGCCTGCCCCAATAAGAGCTCCCATGGGACCTCCTGCTACATAACCTAATGCCCCTCCAATAACAGTGGCTAGTGGTAATGCAATCTTACCTATATCAGTAAGTCCCATATCATTAGCCATCTCATCCCAGAAGAGTTCCATGAACTTACCTATAGCAAGACCAATAGCCCCTCCGGCAATCGCTCCAATAGGTCCACCAAGAGCATAGCCAAACGCGGTACCTATAAGTGCACCAAGCGGTGTCCATATTTTAGAAGCATCACCAGTCTGAATGGCTTGACCAATGCCATCTATAAGCCAGCCAACTAGGGCTCCTATCGCAGCACCTAATATAGGATGTCCTAAAACTTTACCTATGGCTGCACCAAGTATAGTACATATCGGTACAGATATCTTTCCAATATCACCAAGGCCTAGGGCCTTACAAATATCATCCCAGAACCAACCAGCTATAGCTCCAGCAATGGCACCTATCTTAGCTCCAAGAGGTCCACCAAGGATACCACCAAGGATACCACCAAG